>Ga0209318_1000037_pt1 | contig 168269 bp, 167 predicted proteins | sample RifGroE1_FD_183999 | JGI IMG/M metagenome (GOLD analysis project Ga0209318, IMG submission 183999) | Groundwater microbial communities from Rifle, Colorado, USA - Groundwater E1 (SPAdes) (version 2) | ecosystem: Environmental > Aquatic > Deep subsurface > Groundwater | place: Rifle, Colorado...
TTTTTAGATGGCATCTTGATTGCTAGTGCATATAATGCAACTATAACCACTATATACAATTCTCCACGAACAGTGCGAGTTGGAAATATCCGTTCGGTTTCTGAGAAATATTTTTCTGGACAAATCGACGATGTAAAAATCTACAATTACGCTCGCACGCAAGAACAAATCCTCGAAGACATGTCCGCCCAAGGCGGATCCGCCTTGGGCGGAGGTGCGCTTAAGAAGCCAGTCTTAGATCTGAGTTTTGATGAAGAGCTTGGGGCGACGGCGTATGATGGCAGTGGCAATGGAAATAATGGAACGCTCAATGCTGGGGCAACGGGAGGTAACACGACTGCAACCGCGATGTGGGACAAGGGTGGGAAATTTGGGGGAGCGATGGAGTTTGATGCAACAAATGATTATATAAACATAAATGATAATGCAAGTTTGGATATTAGTAGTGAAATATCTTTTTCGGCTTGGATAAAGCCGAGAAATTTGTGGTCCAATGACCATTTTATACTCGAAAAAAGAACTTTGGATATTAGTGAATCAAATTATTGGTTGCAACTAAACGGTGACAAGTTGACTTTTGGTCTGGCAAATAGCGGTTGGTTTGAGCAAGATTCAACTTTTTCAGTAGTTGCTGACCAGTGGCAACACGTTGGATGTACTTATGATAACTATACTTTAACTTTTTATTTAAACGGAAAAAAAGAAACGCACATTCTTAATAAAACAATGCTTGTAAATAATGGAGCATTTGCTATCGGACGTTCCCAATCTTCCGGAAATTATAGATATTATGATGGCCTAATTGATGAATTAAAAGTTTATAATTACGTCCTCAGCGACGACGAAATAAAAACCCTCGGGAACGGCGGAGCAAGTTTGTCGATGGGTGGCGAGGCAACCAGCGCGAATAATAATGGCACGACGGTAACGGGAGGCAGTGCCAAATATTGCATCCCTGGCGACACGGTCAAATGCGACAAGCCGGTTTTGGAATTGGAGATGGATGAGAAAAGCGGAACGGCTGCCTATGATACGAGTGGGAACGGTAACAATGGAACACTCACAGGTGGGCCGGTTTGGGATAGAGGGAAAAATGGCAGTGCTTTGCTCTTTAATCATTTAAATAGTAATTATATTAACGTGCCATATAATGCAGGAAGTTTGGCTTTTTCTGGAAATGCTCCCATTAGTATAAGTTCTTGGATAAATCCAGAAGATAATCAAGAGATTTCCACTGACGCAAGAATATTGACACAGAGCAATGAAATTGTCTTGAAGTATGACACATCAACAAATAGCGCTGAATGTATTTTAAATAGTTTTACAACAAATGATAGGGTGAATTCAGGCGTGAGTAGTATTTCTGAAAATTATTGGAATCATGTTGAATGCGTTTATAATGGAACATATATGAAGATTTATGTTGATGGAGTAGAAAAAAATTCTGTTCAGCCAACTGGCACATATGGTGGAGCAGTAGCTAATTTTTCAGTCGGCGGTCTTGGTACTAATGATAATAATTATTCCGGACTCATCGACGACGTCAAAATCTACAACTACGCCCGTACATCCGCCCAAATCTCCTGGGATTATAATCGGGGCAAAGAAGTAAATCATTGGAAATTTGACGAAGGTGCCGGCACGACGGTACATGACGAAGGTGCTAGTCTTAATCATGGCACGATTACGGGCGTCACTTGGAAAAATGAAAGTGAGTGTAAGAGTGGGAAGTGTTTGGAATTTGATGCTATAAGTGAAAAGGTTTCTTCAGTATATTCAACTACCAATGCTCGCACAATTTCTCTTTGGTTTAAACCAAATTGGGATTGGAATGATTCTGCAACGCATACTTTTTATGGCACTTCGGCCGTTGGTCAAGCCGGAGCCTTCGTTTTGAGAAAAGCCGGTGATAACATTGATTTGGCGATGTGGGATAATGGCGCGGCACAAAGATTATATAGAATAAGTTCAAATTATTCTTGGCTATCTGGAGAATGGCATCATTTACTGGCTACTTGGGATTGGGATAACACAGATGGAGCTAGCATTTATCTTGACGGAAAGAGGCTTTTGGATGGCGTGATTGATAATTATGATTTAACCGCTTATCCCAAGCCAGTTTCTGGTCCGACAAATCAATTGATTGGAAATGAACAATCTGGAGCCTATAATTTTAATGGCACAATTGACGAAGTAAAAATCTACAACTACGCCCTGACTCCGTTACAAGTTCAAATAGGTTATAATAATTCTTCAGCTATTAATTTTAGATGATAACTTATATTAGGATAATTATCTAATGCTTGTAATAGTGTAAGTCCTCGAACAAATAAAACTCGACTATAAAAACGGAGCGGTGAGATTTTAGAAATTATCAATAATCAATAAGAATGAAAATATTAATAAAATTAATATTACCACTGTTTTTACTTACGGGACTATTTGGATCTCGACTGGCGCATGCCCAAATTTGTACGGTTTCTAGTTTGGCCGATAGCGGAGCTGGGACCTTGCGAGAGTGTGTATCTCTTTCAGATACTGAGGTAGAGTTTGCAGTGGGAGGAACAATTGTGCTAAATTCGGTTATTGTAATTGACGATAATAATATCAGCATAGATGCTACAACCGCTCCGACAGCCATTACTATTTCCGGATATGGTCTGGAAATAAAATCAAAGGTTGCTGATAATAGTAGCAGTGTGAGCAATATAACCATTAAAGGTTTGAGATTCCAGAATCCAACCAACTATTTTGATTCAATTTGGGTTTGGAGAAATGCTCATGATGTGCTGATTGAAAATTGCTCATTTGACGGAAACACGGATGGACAAGTTGATGTGACGGAGGGCGCGCATGACGTTGAAATACGCCACAATATTTTTACTAACTATGGCGTAGGTTCGGGAGCTTCTCTTGTTTCATTCGGCTCTTATCATATTTATGTTCATCATAATATATTTTATAAATCCAAAGATAGAACGCCAAGATACAGCAGGAGAGATAGGTTATACACTACTGGTCCATTGGAAATGGATCCTATTGTCGATGCCAGATATAATATTGTCTGGGCTTCTCATATAGGAATAACTTCGGAAGACTCAAGTTCAAATGTCGCCTATAACTTATTTAAATTCACAGACTTTCCAGATTCTAATTTTTTTAGTGTAGACGATAATAATCCAAACGGAGGAGCTAGTTATGTTTCTCAGACTTATATGCAAGGAAATGCAAGTGTGGATAATTGTATAAATGTAAACCAGGGGAAAAATGGAGTTAACTTCGCGAATAATCATAGTGAATTTACTACAATAGTTGACGGGGCTGTTTGGCCTAATCGAATGGGAATAATATTGGAATGGGAAAATACACGAAATAACGCTGGGCCACGTCCCAATGAGGATAATCCAAATGAGACTGAGGCTAGATCAGCGATTATTTTGCCAGAAACTACAATATGGGATGAGGTATGGAATACCCCAACTTATACTAATATTTCAAATTCAAGATCTGACGTCGACAATTCTTCCGTTACCAACACTACCGACGCCCTTTTAACTTTGCGAAATTCTCTTGGACTTTCCATGGATGGAACCGCTTGGCAAGTTGGGGCGACGACGGGTGATGTGGATTGCAGTGGGACTTCCAATTCGACTGATGCCCTGTTAATCTTAAGATATTCTTTGGGACTTTCGATGGACGGGACGAGTTGGTGTGAGTGAATTAAATAGAATTATAGCGGTGGGGCGGTGAATTTTAGGTAGTTTTGAGATGTTTTTTTTGTCGGATTTATAAAAATTAAAGGAGGGGATACGCGCTAATGAAAAATAATTTCAAGGCTTGTCTAATTTTTAAAAATAATAATAAAATTTATGAGCAACAAAAAATATTAAAAAATAATTATTAAAAATATGACCAACAAAAAAGAATTAGCGATTTTCGAAAACTTTAAAATCCGTCGACATTATGACGAAAAAACTGAAACCTGGTTTTTTTCGGTTGTAGATATAATAGCTGCGCTTTTACAACAGTCAGATTTTCAGGCTGCTAGGAATTATTGGAAAGTACTGAAAAATCGCTTAAAAGCTGAAGGAAGTGAAGTGGTTACAAATTGTAACCGGTTGAAAATGAAAGCAGAGGATGGAAAAATGCGCGAAACAGACGCGGCAAACCCAGAAACAATTTTCCGCTTAATTCAATCTGTGCCGTCACCGAAAGCCGAGCCAATCAAGCTTTGGCTGGCAAAAGTCGGTTATGAGAGAATCCAAGAAATGGCTGATCCGGAAAGATCAGTGAATCGCGCCAGAGAAAATTGGGAAAAGCATGGACGGAGCAAAAAATGGATTCAACAAAGAATGATGGGGCAGGAAGTCAGAAATAAATTGACAGACTATTGGAAAGATAACGAAGTTAAAGAGCAAAATGAATACGCTATTTTAACCAATATTATACATCAAGAGTGGAGCAACCTAACAGTTAAAGGACATAAAAATCTAAAAGGACTTAAAGCTCAAAATCTTAGAGATCATATGAGTGATGCTGAATTGGTTTTCACGGCTTTGGCAGAATTAACCACGCGCAATATTGCTGAAAAAGAAAAAGCGATTGGTTTTAATAAAAATGCCATTTCTGCTAAAAAAGGCGGAGCTGTTGCTGGACGAGCAAGAGAAGATTTTGAACTGCAGACAGGAAAGAAAGTTGTTAGCGGTGAGAATTATTTAGCGCCAAAAAGAAAGAAGAAAGAAATAGGATAGGTATATGACTGTTCCCAATTATCCCAGTGGCTTGAGGGTATTGTAAAATCCCCGGCGCTGAAAAATTCAAATTTGCCAGATATTGACACAAAAACGGGTTAAAGGTATCATATAAATGTCATATATTACATAATATGACATTTAATAAAAGTAATATAGTTAAATATATGGAAATTAATCAACTAAAAACAGTGATTTTAGATCAACGGGAAGAGATAGAGCTGCAACTAAAAACATCCATTAAGAGAGATGTTGATTTGGTGAAAATTAAAAAATATCTAAGTCACCCTAACATTCTAATAATCAGTGGCGTAAGAAGATGTGGAAAATCAACTTTGGCGGCCATGGCACTGGAAGGAGAAAATTTTGCGCATATTAATTTTGACGATAATGAGCTCTTAAATTTTAAAGATCAGGACTTCAATAAGTTAATGCAAGCTTTCTATGAAATTTACGGGAGTGACGTGGAATATTTTATTTTTGATGAAATTCAAAATATCCCCGGCTGGGAATTGTTTGCCGCCAAACTGAGGCGGACGAAAAAAGTAATTATTACCGGAAGCAACGCTAATTTATTATCCATGGAACTGTCGACGCATCTGACGGGCAGGCATATTGATTATTATCTGATGCCTTTTTCTTTTGCTGAATATTTAAGGTATCAAGGGGTAAATTATAAACCCAATGATATATTTGTAACTAAAAAAAAGGCTCAGATAAATCAACACTTGAATCAATATATTAAATTAGGCGGCTTTCCGGAGGTTTATAAATTTGGTGACGTGATGGCTGAGAATATTTTTGATGATATTATCAATAAAGATGTTTTAATCAGAAAACAAATCAAATACAAAGCAGAGTTTAAAAAAATAGCCGCATATTTACTGGCAAATTATAGCCAAGAATTTACCTATAGCAAGCTCAAAAATGTTTTTGATATAAAGAACGTGCAGACGCTCAAAAATTATATCGAGTATCTCAGGGAAAGCTATTTGATATTTATTTTAGAAAGATTTTCTTACAAGCTTAAACAGCAAATCATTGCACCGAAAAAAATCTATGCGATTGATAACGCCCTTTTGGGCAAAACGTCGGCTGAGTTTTCGGATAATATCGGAAAGAAGATTGAAAACATCGTTTTTTTGGAATTGATGCGACGCGAAGCGCGTGATGGAAAAAAGAAAACAATTTTTTATTTCCAAGATCATGCCGGTCGGGAAGTTGATTTTGTTGTAAAAAATGGAAAAAAAGTTGCGAAACTAATCCAAGTGGCGTATTCTTTGGCACAAATAAAAACCAAAGAGCGAGAGTTAGCGTCTCTATTGATTGCTAGCGAACAACTTACGTGTGATAATTTATGCATCGTAACGATGGAGGAGGAAGGTAATGAAGAAATTGATGGCAAGAAGATAAAAATTATTTCCCTAAGTCAATTTTTATTGGATGTTGAATAAAAGTGTATTATAAAACCCCAGCGTGACTAATTGTCTGAATTAAGATTAGTCTGATTAAATGAAGACCCAAAATTAAAGGAGGGGATAAGCTATTGAAAAATAATTTCAAGGCTTAGCTGGGATAATCAAGCAGTCAGTCTTGACAAAAATTATATATAATGTATACTATAAGTAATCATTATTAATCACTACTAGAGCATATATGTCAAATTCTATTGTAATATTATTATCTAGCGAAAAGACTATTTTTAGTGTTTCTGATTTGGCTATTTTATGGAAGATAAAAAATAACAACTATCTCAAGTCAAAAATATATCGACTTGTTCAAAGTGGAGATTTACTCCGTTTGCATCACGGAATTTTTTCGGTGAATATGAAATATGATAAATACGAATTGGCAGGAAGATTAAATAACCCTTCCTATATAAGTCTCGAAACGATTCTTCGTGAAAATAATATAATATTTCAGTACAGCAGCGAGATAACCTCAATTAGCAGAATAAATAAAGAATATACCGCGGGAGGAATAAAGTACAAATACTATAAAATTAAAGACGAAGTACTTTATAATAGCGCAGGCTTGGAAATGAAAAATAATTATACTATCGCTAGCAAAGAAAGGGCATTTCTTGATATGATATACTTGAATAAAAATTATTATTTTGATAATTTGGATGGTCTTGATTGGGAAGGGTGTTTTAAATTAGTAGAGATTTATAAAAATAAAAGTTTAGTTTGGCGTTTAAAAGATTATTATAAAGATTATGTTGGACAAAAATAATCACGAAGTGGTGATGAAAAATTTATTGAAAGATATTTATAGCCATAGATTATTGGCTGTTGTTTTAGGTTTTAAGGGTGGCACAGCTTGTTATTTTTTTCACCAATTACCAAGATTTTCGGTTGATTTGGATTTTGATTTACTTGATGCGGGGCGAGTTGACGAGGTTTTTGAAACTATGAAAAAAATAATCGATAAATATGGAGAATTGGAAATATTCCAAAGGAAGCGAAATACTTTATTTTATTTATTAAAATATCAACAAGGAAAACAAAAAATAAAGATTGAAATTTCACTTAGAAACAAGAATAACAACTTTGAAATAAAGAGATTGTATGGATTTTCTGTATTGTCTATGACAAAGGAAGATATGTTTGCCAATAAATTGGTGGCGGCGACGGAGAGAAAAAAAACTGCACATCGAGATTTTTATGATATAAATTTTTTCCTCAAAAATTTATGGGATATTAACGAAGAGATTATAGCAGAAAGAACGGGTAAAAACTTAAAGGAATATTTGATTTTTTTGATAAAATATGTTGAGAAAAATATTACGCAAAAAAATATGCTAGACGGCCTTGGCGAGGTGTTAGATGATGCACAAAAAGATTCGGTCAAAGCGACATTAAAGAGGGATCTACTGTTTAATTTGAAACTGCGTCTTGATCAACTTTAGCTAGTTTCTCTCGTCTCAATTTTTCCAACATCACTGACGCTCCTTACTCTGCGAAATTCCCTTGGCCTTTCGATGGACGGGCCCGCTTCGCTAAAGCTTGTCGAGGCGAGTCCGCCTTGGTGAGCAAAGCGAGACAGGACGAGTTGGTGCGAATAGGACATAAAAAAGATGAAGGGGTATGAAAAAGGGAAAAGAGGAAGAAAAGGGAATAAGGGGTGTAAAATGAAAATAAAGGGAAGAAGAGGGGAATGGGAACGAGAAAGGGTAGAAGGGGATTAAAAAAAGGGGATAAAAAGGGAGAGAAAGGGGAAGCAAAAAAGTGTTTTTTTAATTAATTATATGTAAAATAATTTATGTTAAAATCTTACAATGACCCATATGGATACAAAAAACTCCTCGCTTACAAAAAAGCCGAAGAGCTTCAAATGGCCTGCTCCCATTTAACCCATTTATTCCCTTTTTCCAAAACCCTTTCATCCCTCGCTGACCAAATGGACCGCAGCGCACGCAGTGGCAAACAAAACATAGTTGAGGGTTGGAAAAGAAACACCACGAAAGAATACTTTGATTTTCTTGGATTTTCTATCGGAGCTGTGGCTGAATTGGAAGAGGATTGTGATGATATTATCCGTGGCATTTATCCGGAAATTATAGAAAAAATGGGATTAAAAAGGGAAGAAAGGGGAAAACCCCCTTCAATCCCCTTAGATTCCCCTTTTCATTTACAACCCCCTTCAACCCTTTCAAATTCCCATTCACAAACCCTTTTAACCCCTTCTTCCCGTTGGACCCTTTTGAAAGTAGAGAAACTTCTTTTTTATCCTTTGGATTCATCTCTCCCTTTCGTTATTCAACTAAAACTCCGATGTAAAGAACTCAATTTTCTTCTCAAAAAACTCCAAGATTCTCTCGAACAAAAAATGAAAGATGAGAATACTCTTTCTGTAAAAAATAAATCTCAAATAATAGAAAAAAATAAATTGGAATCAAGAGATGTAGAGAGAAAGATAATGGAAGAAAATGGATTAGTTAGACTTGAAGATGGGAAATTTATTCCCAAGGAAGTTTATAATAGGAGGAAAGGGGTCTAATCTCAAGGCTAAGTCTCGGGGTTTTTTGAGGTTTAGCTCTTGAAAATAAAAGACAAATGAAAAAAATAATAAAACAAATTTTAAAACTATTTTTTATTGCCACCATATTTTTTATGCTGCCGAGTTTTGTTAGTGCAGGAATTGTTGACTCCAATATTTATCCCAGACCGGCGTCTCCGCCAACTTTTGGAACTGACCATAAGGCGATCGATCCAATCTTTGGAACAACGCTATTGCGGGTGACTGGTCCGGTTGGGTCAAACGCTATTAGAGAATCAGACGCCGAAAATCAAAATATAGCCCCCGTTCAGCATTTTCATAATCCATGGAATATAACAGGGGATATGTTTGTTGTTTGGGAGGACAGATTATCTCATGGCAGTGGTGCTGGAACTACTTTGTATGCAATTAACAATATGGATTTTACGGTTACGCGTGTTGGCAGGATTGGGACATCCGCCCCTCAAGTTAATTACAATAGGGGGATAAAATGGTCTACGAATCCAGTATTGCCTGATAGTGATAATAAATATCTCTTATACGCCGTTGACTCAACTGTAACACCAAACGCTATAAAGCGATGGAATGTAGATACTGAAGCTGCCCACGATGGCTTGGCCGCTGGATCCTCAGAGATTGTAGTAACTGATCCTGCAGGGATAATGCAACTTACAGTTTCAGGCGACTGTGATAAGTTCAATTATTGGACAAATGCAAGTGTTGTAAAAGTGTATGTCGAGTCAACAGGCACTACATACTCAAAAGATTGCAGTTCCTGGATTGGATATAATGGCGGACCGGGATTTGACGAGAGTGAGATTGTTGACAGCGGTGGCTATGTTGAAATTAAAGGGCATTAAGTTGACGGCGACCATATAAAATGGATTTATATGGTCGAGTTAACAACAGAGTATAGCTATAACCAATATTCACCTGACTTTATGGCTGGAAAAACAAGTTCTAATGGCAATTTAATTGTTAATGAAGATTCTCAGCATTCCACATATCAATTAGTGGTCAGAGATCTCTCTGTTGATTTTCCAGGTGAATTACCTTGGAGCAGTGGAAGCCCTAAAAATATTTTTATAGGTCCGACAAATACGACGGGTTCAGTGCACCCAGCATTATCGTCTCCGAGCTACGTTTACGGTGGGTTTTTTAGAGCAACAGGGCATCCAACTCCGTGGGTTGCATATCATGATGAGATAGTGCAAATAACGGTTCAGGATGCATCTATTAATGGCAACCAAGTATTGCGTCTAGCTCATGCATGGAGTAATTTTTATGATAGTTCATGGGATGAGATTCCGACATATGCATCTCCTGACGGAAAATATGTAATTTTTTATTCTAATTGGAATGGAGCTAACGCTAGTGCTAGGCATGATATTTTTATAGTAAGTGCTTCGAATTTTTATAGGTCTGACGTCGATAATTCTTCCGCCACCAACACTACCGATGCACTTCTGACTCTCCGAAATTCTCTCGGACTTTCGATGGACGGCACGGCTTGGCAGGCGAGTGCAACGACCGGCGATGTTAATTGCGACGAAGTTTCCAATTCTACAGACGCTTTGTTAATCTTAAGATATTCTTTAGGACTAAATATGGGAGAGACGGGGTGGTGCGAATAAAATAAAAGCAAAAATTATGTCAAAACAAATTTTAAAATTATTTTTATTTAGTTCAATATTTTCTTCTTGTTTTTTCTTTGCAAATGTTACTCAGGCAGCAACAACAATTGAAGCTCAGGTAGTTCGCAACCAAGCCGGTTCAGGTTCAACTCTTATTAGCTCCGGTTTTCCACTTCCACCAGGCTTAGTAACTGAAGCTATGATAAATAATGGAACTATTAGAGTTATTGTTAGTGGTGCAGAAGTAGCGACTAATATTTCAGCTTTGCGTGGCAGGCATCAAGATGGAACGCTAAGGTCCATGCTGATTCAATTTAATTATGCGATGGCACAAAATGAAGAAATTAACGCGCAAATCATAATTGATGGTGGCACTAGACAATTTTCTGATCCGACATACCAAAGACCAACTTTTGATATTGTTAACCATAATAATATAATTTTGCCGACGGATCCAAATTATTTGGCATCAACGCAAATAACTTTTCAATCATTGCTTCCTATTGGAACAGCGACAGTTGCTGAGGAAAAACAATATACCACTCTCGCGGATAATCGATTTGATGCTCTTGCGATATCTGGATTAACGGGGACAGCTCGTTATGAAGAAGTTAGGGCGATGCTTTCTTTGTGGGTAAGAAGCGGGAATATTAAATATTTTAATCATGCAGTATCATATGCGATTGATTGGCTTGATTATTCTACTCCAGGATCAGCTGCGTCGCCCGATTGTAAAGCTGATGAATACGTTAACCCGGATGGAAGAGCGGTCACTAGTAATACTACATGCGGACTAGCTGCGGAGTGGCAATTTGCAAGAGTGTTGAGTTATGCCGACATGTATTTGTTGACCGGATACAGAGATTTTTGGAGCATTGTGGCCTATAACGCGCAAGTACAACAAGCGGCCATAACGAATCAAACTATTGCAACGACCCAAATAATAAAATTGGGTGGTTATGATCTTCCTCGTTATAATTATGCTTCAAGATATGGAGCGTTAATAGCGGCTATGATGATTGATGCTACAATTCCGATTTCAGGGCAATATATTACAGCCCGGCAGCTAGATTGGTCCGATCAATTGGAATGGACCTTGAATGCTATCGATAGCACAAAATGGGATTTACAGTGGTTACCTTTTGACAATGGGAGTGGCACGGTTCCAGCTACTGGAGCTGCTGTAACACAAGGTGGTGTAACGGCTACTGTGCTTGGTGTATATTCACTTACGGGCGACCCGCAAACTTTCTCTGGAAGTGCGATGCCAGCGACGGGTTATATTCAGGTGAATAATATTATGGGAGGAAGTTTTTCGGCAGGAGCTTTGTCGGGAATTTCAGTAACAGCTACGGGAGCAAATATTTCCGATTATAGGCAAGGAATGACAGGGACCAGAAGCAATAGCCCTAGATTGCCAAATTACAGCAGTGACACGGTTATCCCTAGTTTTCAGATGGTTTTTGTTACCAATTTTTTAATTGATTATTATTTACTTATTCGAGCTGATAATCGGATACCTGCAATGGTAAAAACAAATTTGGATATCTTATTGAGCCAAATCAGACCAATGGCGCCAGGTGATACTTATTATGGAGTAAACGGTGGAACGTGGGGAAATCCTATTTATGGCAAACCGTATTCATTAAAGAATCCAATTTCCAATGAGGACGCCAATCCGTATGAACTCCCTGAATACGCTCGGATGGTGGCATTCGTATTGAAGACATCGGGAGAGGCAACAGTTAATGGAGCGACATATTCAACGTGGTATGAAAGGCTCATTGATACTGCCAACAACAGTCCTGTTGGAGTTTTGATTTGGCAATGGAAATTATTCGGTCAGTTTTATGGATTTGGATCTGATGCGCCATGGATGATGGCGCAAAATTCGCTACTTAATTATGGACCGTCTGAAATAAGAATCCCCACTCAATGGGATTCCATTCCTGACAATGAAATTACTTTAAATTTAAGATCAGACGTTGATAATTCTTCCGCCACCAATACTACCGATGCACTTCTGACTCTCCGAAATTCTCTGGGACTTTCCATGGATGGTACCGCTTGGCAGGCGAGTGCAACGACCGGCGATGTTAATTGTGATGAAGTTTCCAATTCGACCGATGCGCTTTTGATTCTCCGATATTCTTTGGGACTAAGTATGGGGGAGACGAGTTGGTGCGAATAGGTCATGTTAGCATATTAGCATTTTAACATATTGGCATTAAAGCAAAAGCTAAGCCTCGGGGGCATTTGAGGCTTAGCCTTGAAAAAAACAAAAGAACATTAAAATATTTTGATAGAAAAAAAGATATTATTTAAAGATACCATTTATTTGACAAAAATAGACGCATGTAATAAAATAAACTTAAGTTCGATTATAATAAACTTAAGTTTAATAAATCCAGTCACTCGCGAGCGACTGGATAAAATATATGACCAAGATAGAACGAAAAATAATCCAGCTATTATCCGATTATCCAGAACAAGAATTCTACGGCGGAGAAATCACAAGAAAAATTGGATGCAGTAAAGCTTCGGCCAGCGTTATCCTGAGGAAGTTTTTTAAAAAGAAGTTGATTTTTATGAAAGCCAAGGGACATATGAAATTCTATCAGATAAATACTAAAAGTTCCGAGATAAAAAAAATCAAAATAGATGTTGTTTTAGAAAAAATGAATAACTTATTGCCAAAAGTGCAAAAGTTTTCCCAAAAAATAATTCTTTTTGGGTCGGGAGCCAGAGGAGAGCAAACAGCCAAAAGTGACATTGATCTTTTTATAATGTCTCGTAAAAAAAATGAGATTCGCGCAGTTTTGAAAGATATAAATTTGGGATTGGCGGTAAACGCTATAATAAAAACTTCCAGCGAATGGTCGGAAATGGAAGTAGCTGAGCCGGAATTTTATCAAGAAATTAATAATGGAATAATTTTATACGATTATGTCTCAAGAATTTAAAAAGTGTTTAGAACGAGGCAAGATAAAAACATTTTCTCCAGGTCCAAAATTAGCTAAAAAAGAATTGAGGTTAGCTAGTGAAGATTTAAAAATGTCTGCAAAAAGCTTCAAAGAGAAAAATTTTCGTTGGAGTATTGTCCAGGCATATTATTCGATGTTTCATAGTGCGAGAGCTTTGCTGTACTATAAAAAATATCGAGAAAAAAGCCATTTTTGTTTAATCGAATCGATCAGGACATTATTTTGTGAAACTGGAAAATTGGATGTGATGCTGGTCGAATCTTTAATTGAAGCTAAAAACTTACGGGAAGAAGCTGATTATTACGGAGATTTTAGCGAAATAAATTGTAAAAAATTAGTGAAAAAAGCGGAAATTTTTTTAGAAGAGGCTAAAAGGCTCTTAAATTTTTAAATAAAGAAGCATTCTTAAGGAAAGAACGAGCGAGAGAGAATTTAGAGGTGATTGTGAATCACTCTCTCTGACGTCGACAATTCTTCCGTCACTAATACTACCGACGCACTCCTTACTTTGCGAAATTCTCTTGGACTTTCGATGGATGGGCCCGCTTCGCTAAAGCTTGTCGAGGCGAGTCCGCCTTGGTGAGCAAAGCGAGACAGGACGAGTTGGTGCGAATAGGTCATGTTAGCATATTAGCATTTTAACATATTAGCATTTTAACATATTAGCATTAAAGCAATTTAAAGCTAAGCTTTAGGGACCTTTAAAGCTTAGCTTTGAAAAGATATTGATTTCAAAAAAATCTGAGAAATAAGCCTCGGATTTTTTATTACGTAACGTATTACGTAACATGCTTTGCCATGACGAAGCTTTAGCAAAGTCTGGCTACGTAACAAAAAACCTACAATTCGATTCATTGAAAAACTCCTTTTTTTATGCAATAATTAGTATAGATTAAACAATAATATTTAGAATATGAAAACAAAAATTATTTTCTGGGGATTAGCTAGTTTACTATTTCTTTTTACTGGTGTTCAAGGTGTCAAGGCCGGATCGGCCGTGCTCACTTGGGACGCCAACACAGAAAGTGATCTGGCTGGCTACAGAATCTATTATGATACATCTTCTCACACCGGAACTTGCCCCAGTGGTTACCCTAATCATGTAGATGTGAGCACTGGTGACAATGTAGGTTATTGGCTGAGTGGTTTAACCACCGGCCAAGTCTATTATTTCCAAGTAACCGCCCTGGATGATTCTGATAATGAAAGTGATTGCTCGACTAATCCTGGCGAGGGAAGTAAGACCGTGACCGCCACCAGTCTTCGCTCAGATGTGGATCATTCTTCTTCTACTGGCTCCAGTGATGCGCTACTTATTCTCAGAAAGTCATTGGGACTTGCTATGGACCAAACCGCCTGGGTAACCAATCGGGTGACTGGAGACGCTAATTGTGACTCATCCGCTACTTCCACTGACGCACTTTTAGCTCTCAGATATTCTGTTGGACTGAGTATGACTACTACGAGTTGGTGCGAGTAGGGCATTTTGACATGTTAACATGTTAACATTTTATCATATTAACATTGGAGCATTGAGACAAAAAAACAAAAAAACAGAAAAACATAGCTTAAACTTGACTTTAATTTTAGTTGAACTATAATTAAAACATAGTTAAATTATAGTATTAATGACCAAATAACATGTATATTAAGCGAAAATTAGAGGGTAAGATTCTGAAGTATCTGGATTCCCCGGAAATAATCGCGGTCGTTGGGCCACGCCAATCGGGTAAATCCACGATGCTGGGCAATATCCTGGATAAACTGGAAAATGTTTCTCGGGTCAATTTTGAAGATCGGGCGGCTTTAAATATGTTTGATAAAAACATTGAAGATTTTGTGGCTCTGTACGTTACTGGTAAAAAATATCTATTCATTGATGAATTTCAATATGCCAAAAATGGAGGCAAAAAATTGAAATATATTTTCGATGAGCATAAGATAAAAATTTTCATTTCCGGATCTTCAGCTATAGACATGACAGTTAACGCCTTAAAATTTTTAGTAGGCAGGATTTTTATTTTCCAATTACAGCCATTTGATTTTGAAGAGTTTTTACAATATGAAGATAAGGCGCTTGTCCATATACTTCAAAATGAAAATTTGATTTTCAAGCAATTGGGAGTGTCAAAAATCGGAGAAGAGATTGCTGAAAAATTAAAACGCTATTACGAGCAGTACGCACTTTTTGGAGGCTATCCGCGCGTGGTTTTGGCTAAGGATGAAGAAGAAAAAAAAGAAGTCTTGAAAAATATTTACAATACCTATTTTTTGCGGGAAGTGCGAGATATTTTGGGACTCATAGATGATTATAAATTGGAAAAACTAATTAAAGCTCTGGCGCTCCAAATTGGAAACTTGATCGAATATGATGAGTTGGGAAAGATTTCCGAGTTTTCCTACCCGACGCTCAAGAAATACCTTAATTTTTTGGAAAAAACTTTTATTTGTAATTTAGTCAAGCCTTATTATCGGAACAAGCGGACAGAGATTGTGAAAAATCCGAAAGTGTATTTTTTAGATTGCGGACTGCGAAACAGCATCGTCAATGATTTTCGAAAATTTGAGGATAGGACAGATGGGGGACAACTCTTGGAAAATGCAATTTTTATGCAACTCATTAAAGGTGGATATAGTTTCAACTTTTGGCGTAACAAGAAAAAAAATGAAGTGGATTTTATCTTGCAACTGCCTGATCAAAAAATGTTAGCTTTGGAAGTTAAAAGTACGCTCAAAAATGTCCAGTCACGTTCTATTGCCAACTTTAAAAAAACTTATCCGGAAATAGAAGTGGCATTTGCTTGCCTGAAAACCAATATGAATGTTAAAAAATCCAAAGTGTATCCGATTTGGGCGGTTTAAAATCTGTGCTTTGTTAATATTGAGATATTCTTTAGACAAAGTAAAAAAGCATGGAGACATTTTGGTAAGATGCCAGTAAAAAAGTAAAAATAAGAAACTCAATTTTAACAAAAATTGTGGACAACACTAGTCAAATTGATATGTTATATAAATATTTTTTCAAATCACCCTTGACCATTTTTTGTGCCATTTTTTTTAGTTTTGGAGTGATGACTGCTGGTACGGCTAACGGGGCGACAATAGATCTTCCGGTTTTTAATAATGCATCAATAATTCAAACTGCTTATGTTCAATTTGCAGGCATCCCAATTCTAGCCGAAGATTCAACTAACACTACATCCGACTTTAAAGTAACTTTAGATGAAGCAGGAATGACAGAATTAGATGCGCAGTTTGAAGTTATTTCACGATATGACGAAGACAATGATGGGGCCGAAGTTACTGATAAAATAAGAACTGTGATGGTTGTTTTTAAAGCAACTGTTCCAGCGCAATCTTCCACAACTTATTATCTTCAGGTTAACCCAGGGAGCGGCACAGGTGGCGATGTATCTGGCTCAAATATCGCCTTTGATGAGGCAGGTTATCATCAAATTTCAACAGGTAATTTGACAGCAGAAGTTGCTGAGTCCGCAGGATTCAACATTTTTGACAGGGTAACCGTTGACGGGGTGGATGTTATATCAAATCCTTCGAGTGATGGTATTGTTTTGGTTTCAGGAGGAACTACTTACACGAGCTATAATACTAATGACCTACCAGAACTTGAAATTATTTACAATGGTCCGCTTTTTTGTTTGATTAAAGCGTCCGGCCACGTTGAAGACAATAACAATAACCCTCTAATACCAGCAGGGACTCCACCAACCGCTGTTAACCCAGTGTCTTTTGTTGTTTATTATTGGGCTTATAAAGATGAACGCACAGTGCATACAGGGTTTAGGTTGAAAAATGAGAACCAAGGGTTTGCTGGTATGTCTGGCACAACCAACAGAAATACTACAATCACAAGCCTTGCACTGAAAACGTCCTTATCCGGACTAGGTACTATAACAGAGGCTGACTTCGATGATTGGTCGGACCTAACCAGCCCTTCTGGAGATTACTGGATTGAGCAAGATCACTGCCTACCAGGAGCGTGTGCTCAAGCGTCTGAGGCTAACACCGAGAGCACTCCAAACTTTAACTATTATATTAAAGAGGGTGCCACAACGAGGCACACAGGCAGGCGTTTTGATAGCTATGCGCAGATAAGGGACGCAGACAGAGGTTTGATGATATCCCAGGAGTATCACTGGCAGAATTGGCCTAATGATATCAACTTCGATGCAACAAACAAAGAGGCAATCGTTTATCTTCTCCCCGATGAGGCGGAAGATCATATCTTTCTGGCCGCATCATGGAAATACTGGCATCTTGCATACAATTTCCATGCTGATGTTGCAGATTCATATGACTTTTCTGCAGAGTTGGCGGCAGCTAAAAACCCTTTAAAAGTCCTTCTTGGTAACCAAATTGCTATTTCTGGATTTTACGCCGATAGAACACCACCAGATTTTACATTTACCGCAACTGGTGGAGGTGGTGAAAGTATTGGCGGTGTAGCAGCGGATTGGAAGGATTCGATCCTTGCTACCTCTGATTCATCGCATTCCGATAGCGGATATTTCAATAAGGATTTTACCGATATCAGAGAGCAGAGAAACGTTTCAGATACTACCGGTGTATATGATGGTCCGGTAGATATGTATGGGTGGCTGAGATTTGGTGACTTTGTGCGGGGCGCAGGCGCAGGCGCAGGGGGACTCAATTATGGTTGGAATTATCTGGAAGTGTTAAATGGCCATAAGTATCAGCGGTATGAAATGCTACGTCTTGGCGAACAAATGAGTGTAAAGACGGCGGACCAGCTAGTTATTCACTCTCCTGTTAATGATACTACTATACTTAATTCTTCTGGATCAGACGCAAAGACTCTGCATGGAGGTCATGCCGGAGAGAATGACGCAGACACAAGTATGCGGAACTATTTAACGGGATCACAGGAATATGATCACAGAAACTGGATGCATGGATTTCCTCATGGGTTAATTCTTGAATATGGATTAACAGGAAAGCCTTGGCTGAATGACGCTCTGACAGATATGGGTGATTTTCTGCGATATAACTATTCTAGGTTGCCGTTGAGCCATAGCGCTTTTCCCGCCCAGACAAATACTGCTTTTGACGCGGTATCCGGCACTGCCTCATATCATATTTTCCTAGAAGTCAGAGCATATGTGAGAAGTATGGGGATGGCTGTAGGTTTGTACCAAATGACCGGGAATAAGGATTACTATGACATAGCGAAAGGGATTTTTAATAACGTTTTGATACCGTCTGAGTATCCAGTCGGTAGTGGCTATTTGAGAACATTTGATAACTATCCAAACTACGCGCCTTGGTATACAATACAGTCGTTTAAATTTAATCTGATGTTGCGAAATGCCGCCCTAGAGGTTGGTGATGCGACTTTGGCAAACGATATAAGCTCTTTTATGTTGAGGTCTGCGAATTGGTTTAAACGCATATCAGAAGAGGATTTAGCTGCTACTGCGGGTACGTATTTAGGGGGAAACTATTTTCCGCATACAACTTTTCAATATTGGACGGAGGATGGCGGATACTCGGGTGTGGCGCACCCTGAATATACGATAGAGCTTGCGGATCTTTATGCTTTTGCCTATGAGCAAACAGGATTGGAATCGTGGCTAAATCTTGCCAGGGACAACTTTAAGGACCCGTGGTATTACACAGATCCTAATATCTACGGACCAGTGGCGAACACATGGAGGCCAGTCAATATGACATCTATGGGATCTATTGGGTTAATTGATGGATCGCAGCAAGCATCGTGGCTGAAAGCGGGCAAGAACCTTGTAAGTCCAATGTATTATATGAATATTGAATACGGAGTAACACTTAATCGTTCCGACGTTGATAATTCTTCCGCCACCAATACTACCGATGCACTTCTGACTTTGCGAAATTCTCTTGGACTTTCCATGGATGGTACCGCTTGGCAGGTTGGGGCGATGACCGGTGATGTCAATTGTAGCGGGACTTCCAATTCGACTGATGCACTTTTGATTCTCCGATATTCTTTGGGACTTTCGATGGAGGAGACGAGTTGGTGCGAGTAGGGCATTTTAACATGTTAGCATTAAAGCAATTAAAGGCTAAGCTTTGGGGGCTTTTAAGGCTTAGCCTTGAAAAAACCATTGAAAAAAATAAAAATAAACTTGGGCTCCGAGTGCCCGAGTGAAACAGTTAGAATTTGAATTCAGGAAGGATGAATTCAGGAAGTGAAAGTTGGTAACTATTCAGTTCTCTCCAACCATGTTACAATATTTCAGTAAAACAAATAACAAAACAAAATGACTATTCAACAAGAATTAGAAAAATTAAGGGCAGAAGCCAAAAAACTCAGACAACAAAACGCTACTATTGATCGAGCTTGGAATCAGCAAAAAGAAAAGAATCAAAGATTGCAGGAACAAGTTGATGAGTTGCAGAAAAAGAAGGAAGCGTTGGAAAAGAAAAAACAGGAATTGGAAAAAGAAGTTGGTAAACTTGAAGATACCATCGCCAAACTTACCGGACACCGAAACAAATTGGCTGGCATGATTTTTAAAGCCAATTTAAAAAAAGACGAAAGCAAAGATTCCAATAAAAAGAAGCGGGGCGCTCAAACCGGGCACAAAGGACACGGACGAAAAACTACTAAAAGAATTGACCAAGAAAAAGAAATCCATCTTTCCCATTGTCCGCATTGCCAAAATAAATTGGAAGAGAGCAATACTTTTTATGAAAGAATTGTCGAAGATATTCTTTTGCCACTTCAAACCATCATTACTAAGTACAAGATTCAAAGACAATGGTGTTCGCATTGCCAAAAAGAAGTGTATGGCGAACCTAAAGATGCTTTGCCCCATTTCCGCTTCGGACTAAATCTGATTATCTGGATTATGTTTCAAAAATATCAACTCAGACTTCCTCTTAATTTAATCGTCAACTCTTTAAAAGAACAATATGGCCTTAAAATTACTGAGGGAGGCATTCAGAATATTCTGCATACAATGAAAGAAAGGTTTGGCTCCCGTTACCAAGAATTAATCCAAGAAATTCAAAGAAGTAAAGTTAAACATGCTGATGAAACCGGCTGGCGGATCAATGGCCAAAATGTCTGGTGCTGGCTGTTTTCTTCCCAAAAAAGTATCCTCTATACCATTGAAGAAACCAGAGGTAAAGCTGTGCCGGAGAAAATCTTGGGAGAAAACCCGCAAGGTGTTTTAGTGCGGGATGACTATGCTAGCTACAAGCATTTAGACATGGCTCAACAGAGTTGCTGGACGCACTTGTTGCGTAATTCGAGAGAACCGGCAAAAAAGAAAACTGCTTCCGGAGAAATCAAGGATTTGCATCAAATATTAAAAGATATGTTTTTGGAATTGGATAATATTGTTAAAAATTATTCTTTAGAAAAAAGAAGAATACTTTATTCTGCCTATCAGTCCAGAATCAAAGCTATCATTGAAACTAACTATGTCTGTGCGGATGCTAAGAAAGTTCAAGTGAGAATCAAAAATCAAAATAACAATTTAATCACCGCACTTTTGTATAATGATGTGCCCCTAACCAACAATGAAGCGGAAAGGAATATTCGCAAGATGGTGATTACGCGAAAAATCTCAGGCGGTTCAAGAAGTAATGCTGGGGCGACCACTCACGCGGTCAATTTAAGCATCGTTAAAACACTGACTCTTGAAAAGCAATCTTTAATTTCTTCACTTAGAGAGTTACTTTCTTCGTCTAATCAAAGATTGGTTTTGGAGAGAGCTGAATAGTTACAAAAATTTTGCTTTTCTAAGTTAAGAAAATGTGGTATAGTTAATTAACAAAATAAAATAATCCTAGTTTAATACTGCGCAGTAGCGCAATTTAACAGGATAAATTTTATGTTTAAAAAGATATTTTTTGTTATTTTTATAGTGAGCTTCTTTCTGCTATTTGTTTTTATTGGCGCAGTAATTATCCTTAGCCAGCAAAAAAATATTTCAATTAAAGAAGAATTAAAAACAGATTCGAAGAATATCATTCTGCAAATAAGGGATATTATTTATTTTGAAGCTACCAAACATAATCCGCCAGGAGATATGTTGCCGGATAATTTAGATGATAAAATAAAGCATGAAATTAAAGAAAGAATTTAAAATTTATCCTAGTAAGGCGGCTGGTTTTTTTAAGAATAAAAGAAACTTAAAAATATTAGGATTGGGTATTTTTCTAGCCATATCTATTGGAATCATTGGATTTTTAAATTATTATAACACCCCTTTGATGGTTGGCTTTATCGCCGATATCCATGCTGGCGATCAAAAATATAGACAAGAAGATGAGAAAAATGTCATAATTCCAATAGATTTTGAAATAAATCTAACGAAAGCTTTGCGCGAGATGGGAAAAGTAGATTTAATTATTGCCTTGGGGGACAATTTGAATCGTCCCAGTCGGAAAAATACCAAGAAATTATTGGAAATAACTAAAGGTTATCCAATGGTCTGGGTCAAGGGCAATCATGACAAGTTGCTTCATTTCAATGAATTATTATCTAAAGAAAGATATTATTATATAGACAAAAAGAAATGGAGGATAATAGTCCTAGATAATTCAGCTACTTATCCCGATACAACAGGGATTGATGATCATGGCAGGGGTTTTATTGATCAGGAGCAATTAAACTGGCTTAAGGAAAAATTAAAAACTGACAAAAAAATTATCATTGCTATGCACATTCCAATGTTTGTGCCCGGCAATCCGGGTACGATAAGAAAAGATTATGCATACTTAGAAGAGATATTTGTTCAAAGCGGAAATGTTAAGCATATTTTTTCAGGGCATTGGCATACATATGATAATGAAATAGAAAAAGATGGAATAGTCCATCATTTAATTCCGTCTGTTTCGCTAGAAGGCGGGCAAGGACTTTATTATAAAATAGAGTTATAAAAAATAATTTTAGAATATTATGGAGATAAAAAAACATGGTTATAAAATAGGAGTTTTTGTGGTAAACATACTTATCGTAGCTTTAGCTATCTGTGGAATGAAAGATCGGGATAAAAATAAATTTTCTCTGGAAAATAAGACCGAAGAAAATGTTGTGCCAATAGATGCAACTGTAGCAAGCATCCAAAATAAAATAGCTACCGAAAGAGAAAATAAACTAAGGGATCTAAACACTGCGCCCAAAGCAATCGAACAGCAAAATACTGTTACTACAAAAACTACGACAACTCCAGAAGTAAAAACTAAATCTCCAGACAAGAAAACCAAGACTTCATGAATTATGAATTTAGGAATTTGCGAAACTAGGAATTCAAGATTGTTAATCCGCCAGCTGGCGGAGTTAATATGCTAATGTTAATATGGCTAAATAAATATATGAAAAAAGAAAAAATAAAATGGTGGGGCATGATTTTGATACTAATGTTTTTAGCAGGGGGCAGTTTTGCCGTCAATGCTGAGGATGACGAAGATGATGAAGACGAAGATGAAGAAGAGAGACGCGAAAGCAGTAGCTCGAGCTCTACTTCCAACGTAGTCACTCAAGCTACAACAAGTACGAGTAAAAGTGTAGAAACTGTTATTTTGAAAGATAGCGATGGAGATGGAATTCTTGATAAAGATGATAAGCATCCCAACGTGGCAGAAATTTATATAGTAGAGGACAACGATAGAAATGGCATTGTGGATAATTTTGAAAAATAATATTCTATCAAACCCCTGCCTACTCGCCTCGCTAGCTCGTCGAAGCGGGCCAGCAGGCAGGCTTTTCTTGCTAAGGGGAGGGGATTAGAGACCAATATGGAAGAAAATATTTTTGAAGAAAATTTTAAAGCGCTTGGAACAGATATTTATATCGGAATTATTGCTCCAAAAGAAGAAGCGCAGAAAGTTCTAGCAACTTTTGCTGAAGTAAAAAATATTTATAAAAGAAAGGAATTAATTTTTAGCAGATTTAATCTGGGGAGTGAACTTTCCAAATTGAATAATAACTTAGGAGTATTTCAAGAAGGCAGTGACGATATTATTTATTTAGCTCAAGAATCATTAGATTATTATTTGAAAAGTGATAAATTTTTTGACCCAAGAATTTTGGAGGGATTGGAAGGGATAGGGTACCGAAAAAATTTTAAAGAAAATGTTTTTGATACAAAGGATGGTTTTTCGACAGAAATTTTTAAAAAAGATTTGGCCCAAGATTTAATAATTTCAGGAGGAAAAGTAAAATTTTTAAGGAAAATTGATTTTTCCGGAATTGCCAAAGGCTACATAACTGACAAGGTGGCCGAGTTTTTATTCTCGAGAGGCTGGAGAAGTTTTTTGGTGGATTCGGGCGGGGATATGCATGCTAGCGGACTGAATAAGAGAGGGGAAAAATGGGGGATAGCCTTGGAAGAATCAGAAAATGAAAATGAAATAGCTACAGAAATTTCCAATGAAGGAATCGCCACCAGCGGAAATACGCGCAAATACTGGGAGATAGATGGTAAAAAATTCCATCATTTGATAAATCCAAAAAATGTAGATGAATTTAGTTTTGATTTAAAATCAGTAACAGTAATTGCAGGGACAACTCAAGAAGCGGATGTTATGGCTAAAGTTTTGTTTTTGATGGGATTGGAGAAAGGACTAAAATTTTCTAATGAGAACGGGATAAAAAGTATTTTTCTAAAAAATAACAAAAAAATAATCAAATCTAAAAGATTAGTTTAAATTTATGAAAAACAAGATAATAATTAGTAGTTTGTTTATTGCGGGATTATTTTTGGGAATTAACTGTGCATCGGCCCAAGATAACGCTGAGACAAGATTAGACTACAAAGAAGAATTAATATTGGATAGTGATTTGGATGGGCTAACTGATTTGGGTGAAAAGGAAATTTTTAAAACCGATCCACTCAATCCTGATTCTGATAGTGATGGATTTTATGATGGCGCAGAAATTTTGGGAAAAACTAACCCCTTGGATAATCTTTCTCCTGTGGTTACTAGGACTATTAGCGAAAGTACGACTGTGCTTGAAAATGAAGCGCCTTGGGCTTGGTATGTGGCGAGAGTGACGGGTTTGATTTCTTTTTCTCTTTTATATATCGTGATGTTTTTGGGATTGAGCATTCGAACACCTATTTTAAATAAACTTGTAAAACCTATTCATTCTCTCAATATCCATGCCTGGCTCTCAGTGCAAGCGTTAGTCTTGGTTTTCGTCCATGGAGGAGCGTTGTTGTTTGATAAGTATCTTAAATTTACATGGCCAGATATATTAGTTCCGTTTTTTAATAAAACTTACTCACCAGAGTTAGCTTTGGGAATTATGGCTATGTATTTAATGTTGATTTTAATTGGGACTTCTTATTTAAAAAAATTTATCAAGCATGGAATTTGGCGCGTAGTTCACTTTTTAAATATCGCTCTTTACACAATGGCAGTATATCACGCGCTATATTTGGGCACAGATTTGGCTAGCGAAATGGCGCGAAATATTTTCATTGGGGCAAATATATTTTTAGTTGTTATTGTAGTGATTAATATTTTTACTAGAATAATTAAGTTTATCCAAAGAAAAAGACAACAAATATGAGAATTTATGCCAGAGTTATCGCTCGTTCATCTAGAAATGAAATTAAAAAAATGGGAGAGGGTGATTATAAAATAAAAGTAACTGCTCCGCCAGTGGACGGCGAGGCTAATGAGATGCTGATAAAAATATTAGCTAAATATTTCGGCGTAGCCAAAAACGCTGTCAATATCGTGGGCGGGAAATCAGCCAAAATAAAAATGATAGATATTTTGAAATAAATTTTAAATTAAGAATTTTTAATTTTAAATGAATTATAAATTGATAAATGGTAGAATGTATTGTCTGACGGCATATGTGCTTGTTTTAAAATTTTTAAAATAGTATAATTTAAGGTGTAAATAAAAATAAATTAATATTAACAAATATAACATATTAATATATCAACACACATAGCATAATAGATTTTTCCAAAATGTTAAAATCCTAAGATGTTAAAATGCTAATATGTTAAAATGATACAATATGGCAAAAATAGAAAAAATATACGCTCGAGAAATTCTTGATTCACGCGGTAACCCGACAGTAGAAGTGGAAGTAATCTTAGAAGGTAATATCAAAGCGACAGCTGGCGTACCAAGCGGAGCTTCAACTGGATCTAATGAAGCGCTAGAATTGCGAGATGAAGATAAAAGTCGTTATGGCGGAAAAGGAGTTCTGAAAGCAGTAGCTAATGTTAATGAAAAAATAGCACCGGCATTAATCGGAATGGAGAGCGTTAACCAAAGAGAAATTGATGCTAAGATGTTGGAATTGGACGGAACTGAAAATAAAACCAACTTAGGCGCCAATGCAATTTTGGGCGTGTCTTTGGCGGTTTGCCGAGCATCTGCCATCAGCCAAGGCAAAGAATTATATCAATACATCGCTGATACTTTCGGATTTAAATTAGACGGATTTAAAACTATTCCGATGTTTAATATTTTAAACGGTGGAGAGCATTCTGACTCTGGATTAAGCATTCAGGAATTTAAATTGGTGCCTCGGGGAATCAATGGATATGCTGAGCAACTGCGAGCCGGAAGTGAAGTATTTTTTGCATTAAAGAAAATTTTAATCTCCTTAAATCAAAGTACGGCGGTGGGAGATGAAGGAGGATTTGCTCCTCGACTGGAAAGTAACTCTCAAGCTTTAGAAGTTATTAATCAAGCTATAGTGGATGCGGGTTATAAACCGGGAGTGGAAATTTTTATCGGCTTAGATGCGGCCGCCAATTCCTTTTTTGAAATCCACGAAAACCAATATTTTTTAAAGCCGGAAAAAGAAGCACTCACTCGGGAAAATTTAGTTAATTTATATAAAGATTGGATTGATAAGTATAATATTATGTCAGTGGAAGATGGCTTAGCCGAGGGAGATTGGGAAGGCTGGAGAATGATGAATGAAAAAATCGGCAACTTGGTGATGATTATTGGAGATGATTTGCTGGTGACCAATGTAAAAATGGTTAAAAAAGCTATCGAAGAAAAAGCATGTAATAGCGTACTTATAAAAGTGAATCAAATTGGAACGTTGAGCAAAACTATTGATTGCATAAATTTGGCCAAAGAAAATAATATGAAAACAGTCATATCTCACAGAAGTGGAGAAACAACTGATGAATTCATCGCTGATTTAGCAGCTGGAACAAGTGCAGACTTCATCAAAACTGGCTCGCTTTCTCGCGGAGAAAGAATTTGTAAATATAACAGAATGCTGAGAATTAATGAGCAATTGAGTTAGTTTAGCAGTTGATTGGTCAAATAGTTTATTATTTGAAGTATGGGTAGGCAATTCTTTGCACCCCTTCTGCCTATCGGCATCTCCCCCTCAAAGAAGGGGAGAAGGTTATAGGCGTGATTTTGCGCATTGATACAAAATACAGAATACAAAATACTAAATACTTAACATAATTATGCAAAACAAAAAACCGACAGTGTTGGTGATTTTAGATGGTTGGGGGGAGGCTCCAGAAAATAGAGCTAACGCTATTTCTTTGGCGAAAACTCCTTTTATGGATAACCTCAAAGAGAAATTTCCTTTTACATTATTGGATGCTACCGGAGAGGCAGTAGGACTAAATGAAAATCAAATGAGCGGTTCAGAGGCAGGGCACATAAATATTGGAGGAGGTCGCGTCGTTATCCAAGATTCATATATTATAGACAAAGAAATTGAAAGTGAAAAATTTTTTTCTAACCCAGTTTTGATTAGTGCTATAAGAAATGCCAAGGTTAATAAAAGTAAATTTCATTTGATGGGATTGATGAGTACTGCCGATAGTCAGCATAGTAGTCCCAATCATTTTAGAATGCTTTTGCGATTAGCTAAAAAAAATGGCATCAAAGAGGTTTATTGCCATCTGTTTAGCGATGGAAGAGATTCTTATCCTAAATGTGCTTTAAATTTACTGGAAAATTATAAAGAGATTATTAAAACCGAAGGTATTGGTAAAATAGCCTCAATCAGTGGAAGGTTTTGGGCGATGGATAGAGCCAAAAATTGGGATAGATTAATAAAAGCGTACAATGCGGTAGTTTTTTCCAAAGGGGAAAAAGCTAATTCTCCAGAGGAAGCAATCGGTAACGCTTATAAGCGAGGAGAATTAGACGAAACAGTCCTGCCGACTGTTATTTGGGAAAACAATTTACCTGTTGCCACACTTGGCGAAAAAGATAGTGTTGTTTTCTTTAATTTTAGATCAGACCGGGGCAGACAGTTTACTAAATTGTTTGTTGAAATAGGGGATAACATAAAGAAAAACGATAAGATCCCAAAAATTGAAAAAATAAAAGATTTACATTTTGTTTCGATGGGGGACTTCGGTCCGGATTTGGATGTGCACACAGCTTTTATCAGTACGCAGATTGAAGGTTCACTGCCAATAGCTTTAAAAGATAAAAAACAATTTTATATTGCCGAAGGTGAAAAATATGCCCACATGACTTATTTTTTCAATGGAGGATATGCTGATAGCGTGGCAGGAGAGGATAGACTCTTGGTTCCGTCTTTGGCCATCGGCTCTTATGCCAAAGCCCCTGAAATGTCGGCGGAAAAAATTACTAATTTTGTTTTGGGAAAGATAAGAAACTTGGAGTATGATTTTTACGGAATTAATTTTGCCAATGCGGATATGGTGGGGCATACGGGAAACATAAAAGCTACAGTAAAAGCAGTGGAATACGTAGACAAAAAATTGGCTATACTTTGGAATGAAATTTCCAAAAGAAAAGGTCATTTAATAATTACGGCCGATCATGGCAATGCTGACAATATGATTGATATTGTGAACGGACAAGAATTTCCCAATACTTTCCATACCAAAAATAAAGTTATTTTTTCTGTTTTGGGAGGTGGTTTTAAAAATAAAGAATTAAAAATCGGAGGCAAATTGGGCAACATCGCTCCCACAATCTTAGAAATCATGAACCTAGAAAAACCCGCACAAATGGAGTGCAATTCGCTTTTGAATTAGAATTTTTATATTTTTTGAGATCCCGGATAAGTAAATTTCTAGCGCTCGTTACCTCGCTAAGAAATTTTACTTTCTGGGATGACACCCAGTTAGGTGTCAGTTTTTTTAACGCTATATTCGAGTTGATTTATTTTTATTTTAGTCGTAAAGTGTGGGACTGTATCTGATATGTATTTGAAATATTTTATTTTTTGGACCCATTTAAAGTGCTCAAAATAAAAACCACTAGTTAAAATTAGTGGTTTTTATTTGAAAAGTGTTGTTATTTTTTAAGACTGGTTTTCTTGACGGGAGCCTTTTTCTCCTTAGTAACTTTAGCCTCTTTCTTGGCTTTTTTAGCCACCTTTAGTTTGGCAGAAGCCTCAGCAAGTTTCTTAAATCTTTCTACACGTCCAGCTGTATCAACCACTTTTTTATCTCCCGTAAAGAAAGGATGGCACTGAGAACAGATTTCCACTTCAATATCCTCTTTGGTAGCACCAGTTTCCAGAGTTGCTCCACAAGCGCATTTGATAACTGTGGCTGGATAATACTTTGGATGAATGTCTTTTTTCATATTTTTCTAAAATTTTGGTTAATGGTTTAAATCAAATAAATTTATCTTTGATAGTACAAAGCAAATATTAGCACAGAAAAAAACAATTGACAAGAGTCCCAGGTTTGGTATACTGTTTTATGTGCTCTTCCGGCATAAATTTTTTGATTTTATCTCCGGAGGGCTTATAAAAAACATGCTTTTTTGGGCTCGTTCCTGTCCTAATTTTTTTAGGATTATGAGCTGAAAAACAAAAAAGCAGAGGATTAATTAATAATAAAAAGGAAAAAACAATGAGTACTGTAAAAGAACCATCTGTCGGAGAAGATGTAAAAAAAGAATCCGAAAAAAATAATGTGCTAGAAGAAAGATACAAAATGGATTTTTCTGTTAGCGAAATAAGTTTAGAAAAAATGCTAAAAAATGGTGTTCATTTTGGACACAATAAATCTTGCCGGGATCCAAGGATGAATAAGTTTATTTTTGGCACCAAAAGAAGCATAAATATAATTGATTTGCAAAAAACAGAGGAAAAGTTGAAGGAAGCAATGGAATTTGCAAAAAAATTAAAAGAAGAGAAAAAACAAATTTTGTTTGTGGGAACAAAAAAGCAAGCCAAAGCGATTGTAAAAATATCTGCGATAGCTTGTGAGATGCCACATGTAACGGAAAGATGGCTAGGTGGAACTTTTACTAACTTCGGAGTGATTCGAAAAAGAGCTCAATATTTAAAAGATTCTCAAGAACAAATGGCTGTTGGCGGATTTGATAAATATACTAAACTTGAAAAATTAAAAAAAACTGAAGAATTGGAAAAATTAGAAAAAAAAATGGGAGGCTTGAAAGAAATGAAAACTTTGCCAGCTGCAATTTTTATTTCTGACATTAAAACTGATGAGATTGCATTGAAAGAAGCTTTAAATGCCAAAATCCCAGTTATCGCTATCGTGGATACAAATGTAAATCCAAATGATATAAATTATCCGATTCCAGCTAATGATGATGCTGTTTCTTCGGTAAAAACTATAATGGAATATCTAGTGAGTCCAATAGTAAAATAAATTTTATTTATAACAAAAATATGTCCTTAGAACAAATAAAAAAAATAAGAGAAATTACCGGAGCTGGAATGGTTGATGTAAAGAAAGCTTTGGATGAAGCGGCTGGCGATGAGGTCAAGGCTGTGGAACTTTTGAGAAAAAGTGGCCAAGCTAAAGCGCTTAAAAAGAATGATAGAGAGGCGAAAGAAGGCGTAATTGGTTCCTATATGCATTCCAATAACAAAATAGGCGCCATGGTCAAACTTTACTGCGAAACTGATTTCGTGGCGAGAAATGAAGAATTCAAGGAATTGGCCAAGGATATTGCAATGCATATTAGCGCTATGAGTCCAAAATTTTTGAGTCCGGAAAGTGTCCCAGAAGAAATGTTGGAGAAAGAACGGGAAATTTGGACAGAACAATTGAAAAATGAAGGAAAGCCGGCAGAGATTATGGCTAAGATAATGAATGGAAAAGAAAAGAAATTTAAAGAAGAGATATCTTTATTGACTCAGCCTTTTGTGAAAAATCCTGATTTAACTATCAGCGAGCTTATCACTGAAAAAATTGGAAAAATTGGGGAAAATATTCAATTGGGAGACTTTTTTCGTTTTGAATTATAGTTTATTCTGAGATGTGCTATAATTAAACAGGCAGAGCTTTGTTTCATTAAGATTATTTAATTATGTTTAAATATTTGGTTAATTTATGTGGCTGGGGTGATCTAAAAATTTGTTTAAGCAACGTTGAATTTAAAAAGGGGGATAAGGTTATTGTAGAGGATGAATCTGGAAATATCTTAGGGACAATAAAAAATGCCATACGCCAAGAATTTAAAAAAGAAAACGATGCAGAAATTTTTACAATCCTAAGGGAAGCTACCGAAAGGGATTTGAAAAATTTCGATAAAAATTCAAAAAAAGAAAAAGAAATTTTGGATATTTGTCGTAAGGAAGCCAAGCGAATGGAATTGGAAATGAAATTTGTGGATGTTTTTACTACTCTGGGCAAAGGAACGGTCATAATTACTTTTATTGCCGATGGCCGAGTAGACTTTCGCCAGTTAGTGAAAAATTTATCTAGGATTTTCCATCGGTCAGTGCGCATGCGACAGATTGGATCAAGAGACGAAGCGCGTAATCTGGGTGGTTGCGGAGTCTGCGGAAAAGAACTTTGTTGTGTGAAGTTTCTTGGAGAAATTCCCAGCATTTCGACTGATATGGCTAAAGTTCAAAATGTGGCGCAAAGAGGCTCGGATAGAATATCGGGAATTTGCGGAAGATTGATGTGTTGCCTTTCATACGAGTCGGATCAATACAGAGATATGCTCAGAGGCATGCCGGAAATTGGAAGTGTCGTCAATATCAAGAGAGGATCTGGGGAGGTAATTGAGTTAAGCCCATTAGAGCAGATGATTAAATTGAGAATGTCCAACGGCGAATACGTCATAATTAAGAAAGAGGATTTAAAATAAAAAAGATGTTTTACTTATATTTCGTTTTACCGCCAATAATAATAGTCGTGAGTCTAGCACTTGTTATTTTTTTGATTTCGCGAAGATCCTTGGAAATTGCCAAAGAAATTGAAAATGGAGAAGACGCTACAGTTCAAAGCAGAATTTCGATGGAAGTTAAAAGCCGATGGCTTCATTTTTTAGAAAAAATGGCTCAGATTTTCAAAGTTTTTTCACTAAAAATGCACAATCGATTGGAGAAAAAATTAGCTTTCATAAAGAGTAAAAAAAATAAAATCGAATCAGAATTGGATAAAAAAGATTTTGAGGAAAGTGGCATAGACAGTCTAGTTGGGGATAAGGAAGGTATTTTGGAAAAAGTTCTCGAGAATGAAGCAAGTAGAGAGGCTAATAATGCTATGGATTTGGCTAAAAATAATAATCCTAATAAAATAAAGAGAATTTTTTCTAGGGGCAAGCAGGGAAAAGGGGAAGATCTTGTGAAATTTAGGGAAGAACGTGTGATGATAAGCAAGGAAGTTGTTTATCCGGAAGAAAAAAGAGAAGAGTTGGAGAGCATTTTGGTAGAGAGAATTGCCTCTGATCCTCGGGACATTGAAGCCTATGAGAGATTGGGGGATTATTATGTCAGCCAAGAAAATAATGTTGACGCAGAGTCTTGCTATAAGCAAGTTATTAAACTTAATCCACAAAGCTTGAGTGTGAGGAATAAATTAAGCAGGTTCAGAAGAAGGAAGATTTAAACTGTTTACAATTATTTGATTTTATCATAGAATGGATAGGTGTTTGTTTTTTAGCCACCTTAGCTCAGTTGGTAGAGCAACTGTTTTGTAAACAGTAGGTCGTCGGTCCGAGCCCGACAGGTGGCTCCAAATCATATTAACATTTTAGCATTTTAGCATTTTAACATAGGAGCAATTAGGCAAGAATTTGTGCTAGTGTGCTAATATGTTAATATGATTTTTGAAATTTGGGTCGGTGGCAGAGCGGTCAATTGCATCAGACTGTAAATCTGACGACATTAGTCTACGGCGGTTCAAATCCGTCCCGGCCCACGTAAAATTATGAGCTTGCGATTATTTTACATGAGAAAAGCTCATAATCACGTGGCACAGCCACAAAAACATGTTAGCATTTAAACATGTAACATATTAGCAAATAAATTTTATGTTGAAAATGTTAATATGATAAAATGCAGCATGATCTGCCGTTGTAGCTCAGATGGTAGAGCATTTCCATGGTAAGGAAAAGGTCCGCAGTTCGATTCTGCGCAACGGCTCAGGAAGTTTTAATAAGATAAGATTTTAATTTAGTAAGATTTAATTTAAGTTCAGCTTATAGATTTTAGTTGTTAGCTTGCAAGGTTTTACCTGAGAAGCTAAAACCTAACTAACTAAAAGCTAACACCTAAAAGAATATGGCCAATGAAAATTTAGTAAAAATGAGATGTGGTGAATGTAAGAATATTAATTATTACACAGGGAGAAATAAGAAGAAAATCAAAGAGAAGCTAGAAATGAAAAAACATTGTAAATTTTGCAAAACTCATACTCTTCATAAGGAAATGAAGAAATAATTCCAAATTACCACAAGTTTTGCTTGTGGTAATTCGCATCCCATCCTCTCCCTCTTGTACTCAAGGGGGAGACTGAGAGGGGGTTTCTGATTTTTGCGGTAATTAGTAGAACAAATAAAAATAACACATGCGGGATTCGTATAGTGGTAATATGGGGCTCTCCAAAAGCTCTGACGTAGGTTCGATTCCTACATCCCGTGCCATCTTTCGCTAAACCTGCCTGCCGGCAGGCAGGGCTACAGCCTGGCGAAGCAAAACATAAAAAACGCCAACAATGAGGCGTTTTTTGTGTTTAAAAAACATTGACAAATGATTTTCTTTGGCATAGACTAAACTGAAGCTTTTAAGAGGCTAAGGGCGCAAATAACTCAAACGATGGGAGGATACAACAATGTCTGACGGAGATGAATCTAGTGATGGAATGGCGCTTGCAGTAGAAGAAGCGAGAAAATTGCGTAAAAAAAATCCTCAGCACGAGTTGTTGGATCTTTTTTTAAAAGCTGATGATGATGAGGTTTGGGAAGGCTTTCAGACACGCTTTGGCAAAGAAGGCTTATCTAAAGAGCAGAGAGGATGCGCGCCGGCCCAAGCTTATTTTTGGGCAAAATATTATGTCGCGTTGAGGGATGCCAATCAGGAAATTGCTACTTAAGCAAGTGGTGAATTTGTCCAAAAAAAGAAAAAAGAGGAGATGATATATGAAATGGAAGCCGGTTCATCAAATATGCACAGCACAGCTTTCGAAAAGTTGTGTTTCTGCAGTAAAACTCCAGCATTGGGCAGAGATATACGCGGATGGAACGATAGCTCCTCCTAAAAGTATTCCCGATTTAATCAAAGCTTTCCAGCGTGCAGAAAAAAAGTTGGAAGGCCAAATTAAAATTAGCGAAATCGCATTGGCGATTGCGCGCCTCAATGAGCAGCTTGAAGAAGAGATTGTTATCGGTGATGTTGTTTCCTTTAAAAAAGAAGTTATAGATGGCTGCAAGGAATCCTCTGACACTTGGGATGTCCTTATAGGAAAAACTTCACCGAAAGATAAGTTCAAAGTGTTGGATATCGATTCCAACGGAAAGGTTGTTCTTAAAGAATGGTGCATAATTTTTGAAGGCAAGTCAACGCCCATTCCTATTGACCTCAGACTTCTCAGGAAGGTTGTCGCCGAAAAAAAGACCTGCGAAGTTCATAATTCAATTGAACATATGCAATCTGTTACTGGGTTGTGTCCTGGTTGTAATGAACCCTAAGAAGCAGGCAATTTGGTCCCCTGATCATCCTCTACGCTAAAAAGCACGGATGGTCAGGTTTTTTTATTTTATCAAGGCTATTGCTCGCTCCAATTTATTTTTAACATTTTCCCAATTTTCCACCATCAAAGTTTCCGCCAGAGGCGGACAGGCTCCGCCCTGAAATATTTCATTACAGGGTAAACGTATACCTTCTCCTGTGCCATCTTTCGCTAAACCTGCCTGCCGGCAGGCAGGGCTACAGCCTGGCGAAGCATACTAAAAGCAGTTTCTCTTCGAGGAGCTGTTTTTTGTTTTGTGGGAATTATTAGGAGTGTTTTAAAAGATTACAATTTAATTAAATTAGCAGATTCTTACAACAAAACTGGCATAAAAAGCCTTTATTCAAGCCAAAAATAGAGCATTTGACATTACTTGCATAGTGTAATATACTACAAGCATATAATTGTTGTATAGCTAAATATATATGAATCAGGAATTAATTCAATATTTACAAAAACAGATTCAGACTACTGATACAAGATTGGGGCATTTTACGCATGATTTAAGTGGCGAAAAATACCCTCAGCGTTTTTTGTATGTAAAGTTAAAAAAATATCTGGATGATTTTTTAAATAAAACATCTTCAAATAGAATGGTAATTATCCCAGGATTTAGAGGTGTTGGAAAAACAACGCTTACTGCTCAAGTTTGTTCTGAATTTAAAAATAAAAATTATCGAACCTTGTTTCTATCGATTGAAGATGTGAGAAACTATTTTGATATTGGAATTAACGAAATATTATCTTCTTACGAAAAAATTATCGGTGAAAATTTAGAAAGTGTAAGCAGTCCGGTGTTATTATTTTTGGATGAAGTTCAAACTGACCCGAAGTGGGCGGTTACTCTTAAATCTCTATTTGAAAGAACTCGAAATGTTTTTATTTGCGTTACAGGGTCATCTGCTATTGTTTTGCAATCAACTCCCAATATTGCTCGTCGGGCAATTTTTGAACCAATGACTCCGATGTGCTTTAGCGAATATCAGATGATAAAAAACAAAGTTTATCCTTTTGCGAGGTTGAAAAATAAGATCAGGCAAGCAGTTTATTTTTCAAGTACAGCCGAGGATATGTATTTAAAATTATCTGATTTAAAATATCAGGTAAATAATTATTGGTCAAAAGTAGACAGGCATGACATCGTTAAATATTTATCCTATGGTACATTTCCTTTTACAATAACAATGCCCGACGAGATTTCAATCTATAATAATATATCCTTACTCCTGGAAAAAATCATAAAACAGGATATGCCGACACTTGGCAGTTTTGATCAGGATACGCTAGGTGCGGTCAAAAGAATTTTAAATGCAATTGCTGAGAATGACACAACTAGTCTAGTTACTTTGGCCAATAAGTTTGATATGAACAGATTGACTATAGCCAATATTTTTGACGTTTTGGAAAAAGCTGAACTTATGGTAAAAATTCCTCCACATGGATCAAATATGACTATTGCCAATAAGCCAAATAAATATCTATTTATGAGCCCAGCAATACGAATGTCATTTTTTTATTTTACCGGAAATGAGGGTACGTATTTAACTAGGCAAGGAAAACTTTTGGAAGATTCTGTGGGTGCGCATCTTTATAGAGAATTTATTTTAAGAGGTGATGGGGTTATTCGTTATGATAGCGCACAGGGAGGAGCGGATTTTATTTTGCAAATTGGAAATAATAAAAAGATTATTGTCGAAGTTGGAATGGGCGCGAAAGACAAAAAACAAGTTGTGAGTACTATGCGAAAAATAAAATCTGATTATGGAATCGTTTTTTCTAGTGGCACTCTAAATATCGATAGAGAAAATAATATAGTTAATATACCATTGGATTATTATTTTTTAATGTAAATATGATATAAAACATTATCGTTTTATTAATTCCAACAGAATGATAAAAAGCTGATTTATGAAGGTTATAGTCAAATTGAAAGATTCACTGATGGAATTATTAAAAAAATAAAATTGGTCTTAAGGCTTTCCCAATTTTCCACCATCAAAGTTTCCGCCAGAGGCGGACAGGCTCCGCGTATACCTTCTCCCGTGCATCTTTCGCTAAAGCTACAGCCTGGCGAAGCAAATCATCAAAGAACGCCTTAAATAGGGCGTTTTTTTGTTTTTTTAATGCATTAATATGTTGAATTGTGTTCGACTTAATGATATTATAAAGAAGATTGTGCACGGTTAAATAATTATTGTTTTTAGAAATTTAAATAAATTTGTTTTTGAGTATAAATTAATTATTAAAAAAATATAAATATATGTCAGAATGGGAAGTGCCAAAAGATATAAGCAAAAAAACTGAACATGAAAGCGAGAATCCTAAAATAGAAAAGGAAAATCTTGAGCATATTCCCATTGCGAAAGAAGTGCTTGCGTTGTTTGAAAAATTGGCTGGAGAGAATAAATTTGTTGAAAGAAGAAAATTGGAGGATGAGCAGGGACTGTATTTATGGGAAATAGAAATTGCTCAAGAAGATGGAGGCATAACTGAATATTCCTATATTAGAAAAGGCAATTATAAAGAAAGAGGGCTTTCTGGAGGTTCTGCATCAAAAACGGCAATCCATGTTACATATTTTGATAATGAAGGAATGCCAATCAGCGGACATTCTGTATGCAAACTTATTGAAGGAAAATGGATAGATACCCCATAATTTTTATTAAATTTTTTTATACAATTATTGAAAATAATCAAACATATAATGATTTGTGTCTTCTCAATGAGGTTAAAAAATTAAAATTATTTCATTAATTCTTTTATTCTCCCCACTTTACCATTAACACTTTCCCAATTTTCCACCATCAAAGTTTCCGCCAGATTTATCCGCCTTTGATTTTGTGGCGGAGGCGGACAGGCTCCGCCCTGAAATATTTCATTACAGGGTAAACGCATACCTTCTTCCGTGCCATCTTTCGCTAAACCTGCCTGCCGGCAGGCAGAGGGCTACAGCCTGGCGAAGCAAAACATCAAAAACGCCTAGGATAGGGCGTTTTTTGCATTGTTTTTTATTTTTCTTGACGAAATAATTTTTACATGAGACAATCAAATATCCAAGTTCTCCAAAATTTAATAAAAAATACTAGGGAGGCAACCAATGCGATATCCATATGTAGGTATTACTGGCTTTGAAACAATCGGACAAGTAAATACAATGCTTGATGTTTTTGAGAGATCCCAGAAAGAATTATTAAATCCAATTAAGTATAAACTTATGATTGGCTTAATGATTAGTTACAAAACATTAAACGATATTCCAAGCAAATGGTCTTCGATTTGGGTGCCCAAGGAAAATATTAAACATTTGTTTATTGAACATCCTTTGGCGTGTAATGCATTACACTATGCTGATTATGATGGAAAAACGGAAACAAAACATCTTGTTTCTGCAGTTGGATATGGCGGTAGAGATATCCATGCTTTGCAGTTGGATATGATTTGGCCTTCAGATGAGATGCTGTCCGAATTAAAAAAAGAATATCCAAAAATAGACATTGTTCTTCAGGTCAGCACGCCTGCGCTTGCACAAGTTGAAGATGATCCGTCCAGACTTATTAAGCGATTGGAGGAATATGAGGGTCTTATCGATTTTGTTCTTTTGGATAAGAGTATGGGAAGAGGCAAGCGCATGGACGCGTTGGGATTAATTCCTTTTGTTGATGGCATAATTAATTCAATGCTTTCTTTAGATATCACTTTTGCGGGTGGTTTAGGACCCGATACATTGCATCTAGGACAACTATTAGTAAATAAATATTCAGGCCTTAGCATTGATGCACAGGCACAGCTTACCCTGACTGGCAATGCCATGGATCCAATCAATTGGACAAGAGCAGCTAAATATTTATACAAAGCATTGAAAATGTTATCTATGAGAAAGATATAAATAATATTTTCAGGAAGCCAGTGGAGTTTTAACAATTCGCCACTGGTTTTTATATTTACTAAATTTATTCGCTCATCAAATTCATCGCTCGCTCCAATTTATTTTTAACATTTTCCCAATATATTGGTTCGAAGCTCATACCTCTTCTCCCGTGCGGATTAAAACAAGGCTCTGTAAAGCCTTGTTTTTGTATGGAGATAATGTGACTCTGAACTTTCTTAAATTGTCTTGACTATTTTCCTTAATGCGGTATACTGTAAATAATAATCTAAACCACCTTAGCAAAAATATGCAATATTTAGACAAAAAAATTCAAAAAAGGATTGATGACAAGTTGAAACTACTTAATTCATTTCGTCCACTTCCTGCGAGCGCAGTTCAAAAACTCAAGGAGCAGTTTGAAATAGAGATGACATACAATTCTAATGCGATCGAGGGAAATAGTTTGACGCTCAAGGAAACTTATCTGGTAATAAATGAAGGGTTAACCATAAAAGGCAAGCCACTCAAAGACCATCTGGAGGCCAAGAATCACCAAGAGGCATTGGAATACCTTTATGATTTGGTAGAAAAGGATAAGAAAAATACTTTTTCGGAAAACTTAATTAGATCACTTAATCAAATAGTTCAACAAAATATTGATAAAGAGTGGGCTGGGAGATATCGAAATAGCGGAGTGATTATTGGTGGCGCAGATCACAAGCCACCTGAGGCATTGGAAATTCCTCGACTTATGTTAAATTTAATTGCTTGGGTTAGAGATAACAAGAAAAAAATGCATGCTGTCGAATTGGCTAGTATATTACATCACAAACTGGTATATATCCATCCATTTTTTGATGGCAATGGTAGAACATCGCGATTGGCTATGAATATAATTCTTATGCAATCAGGATTCCCATTGGTGATTGTCCTCAAAAATGATCGCAAAAGATATTATCAAACGTTAGCGGAGGCGGATAAAGGCGAATATGTTAATTTTGTGAATTTCATTGCCCGTGCAGTTGAAAGAACTCTTGATATTTATTTAAAGATTTTAATGCCAAGCAAGAAGGGCAATGAGAAATATATTTCACTCGCTGATTTGGCTAAAAAATCAAAATTCACAGAAAAATATTTGAATAAATTGGCACGCAATGGAAAATTAGAGGCACATAAAGAGAATCGCAATTGGCTTACATCCAAAGATGCGCTCAAGAGATATATGGATAGTCGCGAAAGAGTGAGGAAATAGAAATCTAAAGATTCTTCATTAATGTTATTGCTTGCTCCAATCTAATCCCAATCTTGTCCGAATATCATCAAGCGTTCCGTGCAATTAAAAAATTACGTAATCAATTACGTAATTTTTTGTTTATGGAGTTTTATAAATTTTGTCGAAAAAATAAAAAGCAATCATTGGAAATAGTGATTAATTGAGTGCATTTTTTATTGATTTTGAGTAGTTGAGAATTGACTAGATTATCTATTTATTGTAGGCTTTACGTGGGCATATGTAAGTGCATATGTTCATGCAAGTTCCTTTAACATAAAAGGAGGTGATGCTCTATGAAGACGGCCAAGAAGATCAGAAGAATTCGGATCTCCAAGTGTCGTTGTTTTACCTGCGATTCTAATTAGGCGCAAATGTCACTGGTCAGGGGTCAGAAAGGGCAATTTCCTTTCTGACTCTTATCTATAGGTCGTTAACAACGGACAGATAATCAGGGAGGAATATTATGCTTAGAATAGAAACGGATGATGAAATTTTAGAACTCTTTCTCTGTCATGCTCAAATCAACATAACCACCGATTGCAACATGAGATGCAAACATTGTCGTGGAGCCTATGAAGATAAGGAGGTGGTTAATATCGGGCTTGCCGATTTCAGGAATATCTTATTGTTTACCCGGGAACATCTTGGGGAGGGAGCAGGGTATCTTATTTCCGGCGGAGAACCGTTAAAGCACCCGCAATTCAGGGAGCTGATGATTGAATTGAGCAATTATCCCAAGGCTGGTGAATTTGTCACTATTACAACCAATGGATCATTGCTGAAAGATTCAACTCTAGACTTTCTGCAAAGTCTCAACTTCCCGGAACTTCGAATATCAGTAAGTTTGGATAGTTCATCTCAGGAGATTCACGATGAATTCCGCGGATTTAATAAAGCCTATCAGAGAGCTATTCAAGCCATCAGGCTGATTGGAAAAAGAGATGGAATAAGAGGTATTGTTCGAGCCACTATTCGGCAAGAACAGTTAGATGAACTGTTTGACATTGCCATGATTGCGCATAGTTGCGGAGCTGATGCCCTTTCCGTTTCTAGTATCATACCGTCAGGTACTGCTCTAAGAGATCCTAGTTTGTTTTTTACCGCTGAAACAAAAAAGAAACTTTCGGACATGATAAAAGAGCTCAGGGAAGAATTTAAAGGTCGAATGACAATCGATCTGAACGATCCTTTGGCCTATATTGATTCGGAATCAGTATCTTGCGGTTGCGAAGATGAGTACGGTGGATGTATCGCCGGAATCGGTACTTTTAGTGTCGAGCCAGATGGTGTTATGCTGCCTTGCCCTCTTCTGCCAAACCATCCGATAATGAACTGTCTTGGAAAATCTTCTGAAGAAATTCTTACAGGATACATTTCAAGTCCTTTTATCCTGGAGCTCATACAGCGCAATCTTAAAGGTAAATGTGGCAAATGCAGGATGAGATTTTCATGTGGAGGATGTCGGGCGAGAGCTGCATATGCATCAGGAGATTATATGGGAGAAGATCCAGACTGTTGGTTTTAGGAAATCTTCTATGAGTAAAATAATTCAGGAGGATAAAATAAAGAGAGAATGTTGCTATACGCAATGTCCTCTCTTTTCATTTTATTAGAGCATATTAATAGGGCGATATTGTCGGGAGATTTGGAAATGAGCTATATAAGAATCAATGATTTAGTGCTATAATAATTATATAGGCAATTAAAATTTAACTTAAAATTTATGGGAATTGCAAGAACATTGATAAGTGCCTTGGTTTCAATAGTGGAATTTCTATTGTCGCTTAGATTTGTTTTTAAGTTTTTTACCGTAAATGCGCACGCTCCTTTTGTCGCTTGGCTTTATGACACCACTGCTCCGCTAGTAAGTCCGTTTGTGGGAATTATGCCAAACTTAAAGTTAGGAGAATTTGTGATTGATTTTTCGACTTTGATTGCGCTTATCGTATATGTTTTGGTGGGCTACTTTATTTTACAAATGTTTTCTCACGTGAGTCCTCGATAGATATGTTGGCTTACCTTAAAACAACCTAAGTAATAGCTGTTTTTGTTTCTCCATAATACAACTTTACGCCAGTTTAATTTGTATTCTGTCGATTTGACATTTGTAGGAGATTCAAAAAAATAAAATAGTTATATTTTATTTTAAAATTTTTCAAATCTTTGCGCGATTTCTTGCGTGATTCTTGCACGATTATCTTGTTGCCCAACTTTTGACACTAACTTTTGGATATTGATTATTTAATACAATCATGCTAACGTTATTAACTAGCACTTTTAAAAAATGTGGGGAAATAAAATTGGATTTTAAAAAATATAAAGAAGAGGAGGGCTTAAAAGATGGAAAGATATTCAAGCAGAATTGAATTTAATAAGTTTACAAGGGAATACATCAAAGAAAACGGATTCCACGTAGATTATATTGATGTATATCATATCCAAGTTTTGCAGGATTACCGCGTGGCAGCAATTTTTGCGAGTGCGATTCTCTCACTCCTTGAAACTTCTGATGAAAATTTAAAAAAAATTATCAGTCAGACAATCAAGGAGTGCGAGGCGGTTTCCTCAGATGATTCTGTGTATGTAATGAATGGCCCAGCTAACATTGAGAGTTCTGATCTTTTGAGTGATGCGGTCAAAAAAGCCGCTCAAGCCGTCGCTCATGCGGGAAATTTGCTTAATAACAGTATATTGCGCTTTCCAGAAAAGCTCATAGATGTTGTCATGAAGGCACGCAATGTCTGTGACTCTGCTACAAAAAGAATGCTATTCTAAATTGGCAGAGATTTATTTCAACGAAAACCAGAGGCGGGAGTTATAAACTTTCTGCCTCTTTTTATTTTCATAAAATTAACTTTACGCTGTATAAATCTAATTATAAGATGCGGACAACGCAAATAAATATTTGCTTACATATGTACGTAAATTTTTTATAACGAAATATAGACATTATTTTAAAAATAATGTAAAGTTTAGATAACGATATGAAAGAAAACCTTAATAAAAAAATTCAAAAATCTTGTTGTTGTCTCGAAACCAATATTTCGAGAACTTTTTGCTGTTGATTTAGATAACTTTTTAATAAATAAGCAAATTATAATTCTCGAAATAATCGAGATTTTTTTAATTTATATTTTTTTAAACACCAATTATATGATATACGAAAATGTAATAGAGATGATAGGGAACACACCCATGGTCAAAATTAATAAGCTTAATCCAAGCGAAAAAGTTGCCATGTATGCCAAGCTGGAAGGAATTAATCCCGGCGGGAGCATAAAAGACCGGGTGGCTCTTAAAATGATCCAAAAAGCTATTAAAGACGGAACACTGACTAAAGACAAAACTATCATTGAAGCAACGTCAGGAAATACCGGTATTGGTATCGCGATGATTGGAGCGGTGATGGGATACGCGGTGGAAATTGTTATGAGTGAGTCCGCTTCAATCGAGCGCAGAAAGATGATTCAGTCTTTCGGAGCCAAAATAATTTTAACAGATCCTGGCAAAGGAACTGATGGAGCTATTATAAAAACTAAGGAGCTGGTAGCTAATAATCCAAAAAAGTATTTTATGCCCGATCAATTTTCTAATGTTAATAATATGGCTGCTCACTACGAGACGACAGCCGATGAAATTTGTAAAGATACTGGCGGTAAGATTGATTATTTTGTTTCCAGTATCGGAACTTCCGGCACAATAATGGGAATTTCAAAACGGTTAAAGGAACTTAACCCCAATATAAAAATCGTGTGTGCTTATCCAGAAAGAGGCCATCGTATCCAGGGACTTAAAAATATGGAAGAGGCTATCGTTCCTAAAATATATGACAAAACAAAAATTGATGAGTTCATAATCATTGAAAGTGAAAAAGCTTTTGCGATGGCAAGACTTTTAGCCCAAAAAGAAGGTCTCTTTGTGGGGATGTCGAGCGGTGCAACCATGCTGGCAGCTACAGAAATTGCCAAGAGAATAAATAGCGGAACGGTGGTGATGATTCTTCCAGACAGAGGTGAAAAATATCTAAGCACTGAATTATTTTAGATAAATAGCACGCCTTTGCAGGGAATTGTTTTTGTGTTAGACTTAACCACAACAAAAACAATAGAATTGAACAAGTCATAAAATAGAGGAGATGGGTTTATTAAAATTAAATAAACGCGTATGAATTTAAACGGAGAAAGTTTGAGAAAACTAATGTTTCCTTTCGTAATCATAAGCAGTTGTCTTACCCTTTATTTAACTAGTTTGTATAACTACTTGTTGTTTCATTCTCTTGTGGAGCTTTCGACGGTAGTAATATCTTTCGGTATATTTGTGGTAGCCTGGTCGTCCCGACATTATATCAATAATATTTTTTTACTTATTTTAGGAATCGGTTATTTTTTTATCGGTAGCGTAGATTTGCTCCATACTTTAAGTTATGGCGGTATGCAGATATTTTATGGCTACGATAAAAATCTTCCCACTCAGCTTTGGATAGTTGGGCGATACATAGAAGCGCTTACATTTATTGGGGCGCTTATTTTTTTTAAAAGAAGATTGGCGCAAAATCATGAGATTGCCCTGGCTAAGTTTAATCTTATCTTCCTTTTTTATTTTGGAATATCTTTGTTTATAATCCTGTCTACATTTTATTGGAAAAATTTTCCAGATGCATATATAGAAGGCGTAGGTCTCACTCAATTTAAAAAAAATAGCGAGTACATAATTTCATTGTTGTTTCTATTTGCCACTATCCTTATTTTTAAAAAAAGTAAGCTCATTGATTCTAAAATGGTTAATCTGCTTTCCCTAGCATTGATGTTTAAGATAGTTTCCGAATTATTATTTACTGAATATGTAGGTATCCATGATTTCTCTAATATGCTTGGACATCTTTTAAAATTTATTTCGTTCTTGCTTCTATACAGAGCGATTTTAGAGATTGGACTTATGCGGCCATACCAATTTCTTTTTGTTAATTCTAAAAAAAGCCAAGAGGAATATCGTTTAGCTCAAAATGAGATGCAAAAAAGAGTGGAAGAAGATATCATCGAATTATATAGGCACGCTGGAATTTCTAATCGAAAGATGTCGCTTCTTTTGGAAATGGAAGAACAATCAAAGTACAATAAAGATCGGCAAGGAGTTATTAAGCATATCGTAAACTCTTTAAAAGGCGCTTTTCATGCTGATGTTGTTTTGTTATATAGACACAAAAAAGGTTATCAATTTTCTTTGGTTCTTGGAGAAGGTGTAAATATAAATGTTCGACCGGATTTAATAGATGTGTCTCCTCAAGAAGCAATTTTTATAAAGAGCCTAATGGAAGAAAAAAAGAGAATAAGCTTTTCGTGTGATAGCGCTCTAGCAGGTTGTTTTAAAGATGGATCGAATCTCGAATATTGCGTAGCGACGCCACTTGTTCAGAAAAACATCTGCGTAGGTTTTTTGCTTATTGGATTTAAAAAATATAAAAAAGTGGATAAACAAGGTTTAGAATTTCTGGATATTTTTTCGATTCACATCGTCTCGGCTATGGTTAGGCTTCAATTAATTAAAAAAGATTAACAAATCGTAGGATTGACTGCCGGCACAATTCTTGCCATTGGCGAAATTTCCAAATAAATTATGTCTCTAGTAATCTGATCGGGAATAGTCATGATTAAATTGACATTAAAATTTTTATAAGTTAAGCTATTTTTAATTGATTCTGCGGGTCAGAATCGAGGTTCCTTAAAGCGGGGAGATTACCCCATAATATTTTGCCTTGCTGGTCAGGGTGAAACAAAAAAGGAGAGTTGCCATGAACGAGAATGAAAGAAAAGAAATGGAAGAATTAGAAAGAAAAATCCGTTTGCCAGAACTGATCATAGACGCCACTTGGGCTTTCCGCCATCCAATCTTGCGAGAATGGGTCAAGGAAGCTCCTTCTGTCAATTCTATCGATAACTTCATCAGCTCGCAATTTAGAGATTTCGAACATAAAATGGAATTGATAAGGTTGATGAGAAAGGCAGTGAAGGCCTGGAAGATGATTGCAAAAGAAAATAGACAGGATTATCTACAGACTCCCGAAGGGTGGCGTCTGTCAGATATGTTTATTTTTGACTTGCCCACGGATCTTCCTGGACAATTCGAGAAGAGCAAATTAGATTTTGCTACCGGCATCAAGTTTTTGCCCGATCCTTTTAAGGCAGTTGATTGTTCTACCTGGCCTCTTTTCCTGCGAGAGTTTTGCTCTGATAAAAATCATGATGCGATGAGAACAAGCGTTGACTGTTGGCGGGGCATGAATAATGTAGATAATTTCTTTGCCCCGAAAGAACTCAGAGAAGAATTTTGGCGGGGAAACGAAGCGGAGGCTTACAAGGGAAATCATCAAGATCTCAATGAGGCGGGCTACGTTCTGTATTTCGCTGAAGAAAAGACTGGCGATGGGCGCCCGATTGCTTGCGTAAATGTTTTATTTAAACATTTTGGTTTCTGCACCCGAATTGTCAGGATTAAACCCAAAAAAGAAGGAGAATATTCCAGATTCTATAAAACGGTTTGCATACGCGATAAAAAGTTCGGTGATTTAACCCAGGTGATTAAGGTTTTGCAACCGATTGACTGTGTTAATTCTGACGAGAGAGGAAGAGTTGTATATTCGAGGCGAATCAAACTGCATCCTGATTTGCATATGAACTTGCAACTGGAATATAGTTTTGGTGAAGAATTTAAGCTCTTTGTTTATCCGGAGCATCTTATTTATGATCCTCAGGGTTTAATCAGTCTTGAAGCTTCTACTTCCCAATCTGTACTCTTTCAAAGATCCAAGCCCGCGCCTGAGTCCGAAAAAGTAACAGAAGCGATGGCTAGTTTGTATCCATATTTTCTCTGCATTTGGGAGCATAGTATTAAGGAACAAAAGATTTCGCTGGAATCTATTTTGGGTCAATCAATGATCAAAAATCCTCCAAATTCGTTATTGAGGTTTTTTAACGGAGAGATGTAACCTCCGATTGCCAGTGGTTTGCCTAACGGTGAACTGCTGGTTTTTATTTTGTAGACTCAAATTTTTCATTAAGTTAATTTTAAAATATAGATTTTGCTTGTATTTATTGTCATTATGTGATTAAATATTATAATTAGTTTTTTAAAAAGAAATTGAAGTCAGGAAGTATATTTATTAAAACATAAATATCGACGCGTTAATATTAATTACGAGAAATGGAGAGCATTAAGATGGCAAAAGAAAGCTATACTAAGGGGAAATCTGATTTACAAAAAGCCAGTTTCGCTCGAAGCGCGCATTTCGCCAGAGTTGCTAGAGCTACTCATAAAAGTAGTGATAGCAGAAAAATAAATTCAAGATTTTATATTATTAAAATAAGAGGAATTGAAAAAGGCACAGAGATTGAGGCGAGCGAGGGGGTTAAAAAACTTGTTGAGCGTATTAAATTTAGTGGCTTAATAGTGTTTGCCGATGGGAATGAGATTGATCCATTGAATCTTAAGTAATAACTATTGTCGAATTTATTTTGATGTTTTATTTTTTGGCAATTTCATTTCATAATGGGCATCTAGGTTAAACTTAGTTGCCCATTTTATTTTATTAAAATTTTCCTAATTTTAGAATATGCAGTTTGGTGACGGCCGTCATATCACTGCACTTGTTTGGGATTATTGTTTTATTTCTGGAAGGATATATCTGAAAAATTAAAGCAATAAATATTGCTAATGACCAAACCCGCCCAATTTCACACTCTGGAATTGTAATTTTTATATTACAATTTAGAATGTGGTTTTTATTTTCATAAAATTCACTTTACGCCATATAAATTTAAGCGTAAGATAGGGGTAATGTAAGTCCCAGTTAATTAAAAATTAACGGGATAACTGAATTATTTTAAAATGATATAAAAACATATTTGGCCATATTCCCTTAGCTTCGTAATAAAAAATAATATGAAAATACCAAAATCTCCAGCGGAAATCACAGCCGAATGGTTAGATAGCGTGCTTTTTTCAAAAACTTCCAATAGCGAAATCGCTTCTATAGAAATAGACAAGGATTTCGGGCCATGGAGCCTATTGGGAAAAGCAGTGAGAATAAAGATAAGCTATACAACGTCAGGATGCGAGCCAAAATCAGTCATTGTGAAATTTCAAGTAAGTGTCTCCGAACCAAAAAGAGAAGGGGAAATTTATAGTTTATTATTTGAGGAAAAAGTCTTGTGTGTACCGCGCATATACGGCGAATTTGGTAATGGCAATTTGGTCATGGAGGACATGACGCCCACGCACTCAGTGTTAAAAGATGATCTGACCATTACTCAAATACAAAATGTTGTCTCAACACTTGCCGATCTCCAAACAAGATTTTTTGATGATTCTCGCGTTCCTAAATATGATCTCAGCCACTTTGTGAATGCTATCCGTATTAATATGCAAAGCTGGGATATTTTCAAAAAAAGATATCAAGATCAGTTAGGAAATGAGTCGGCTGATTTCGAATGGATATTGAAGAATCCTGAAGTCGTTTCAAGTCATTATAATTCAAATCCTGGTTCTTTGAGCCACGGTGATGTAAACAAAGCGAATCTGCTTTTCCCCAATGATGGAAGTAACTCACCGATATTCATCGATTGGCAACTTTCAGCGCAAAGAATAATTCCGTTTGACCTGTGCTATTTCATAGTGAAACAACTTACCGTAGAGCAGCGACGGAAACACGAAAATGCGTTGCTAAAAGAATATTATGAATTGTTGAGCGATAAAATAAAAGCTAGCTACTCTTTTAATCATTTAGTTCTTGATTATAGAGCCTGTGTGACAAGATCGATGCTTAGCGCTGTAATGAGAGTTGGACCAAGATTTGAAAATCAGCCAAATCGTTTCAAGAAGGCGGATGAACTTGCCACTCGAGTAATTGAAGCCGTAAGAGATCTCAAGTCGATAGAGGCAATTCAAGAATTAAAAGAACAAGGTTTTTTAGAAAATTAGAGGAATTCCTTATTTTTATTTTTTACAAAATTCACTTTACGCCATATAAATTTAAGCGTAAGATATAGATATTGTAAATAAATATATACGTACCAAAATAAATTTTTTATATGCAATTATTAAAAATAATTAAACACAGCGATTTATTTCTGCCTTATAATTCAGAAAGTAAGGAAGAAGTAAAGATTAGAAAAGCGGCGCGTACCGTAGTCTTCGATAATGATAATAAAATTGCCCTATTGAAAGTTACTAATCACAATTATCATAAATTGCCAGGTGGAGGGGTAGAAGAAGGCGAAGATTTAGCCAAGGCGTTGGAGCGAGAAGCAATGGAGGAAATTGGTTGCAAAATATTAGTTACGGCAGAAATTGGAAAAATAATTGAGCATAGAGATGAATGGAATTTGAAACAAGAATCATATTGCTATTTGGCAAAACTTGTTGGCGAAAAAGGCCAGCCGGATTTTACGGAAAAAGAAATGAATGACGGATTTGAAATTGTGTGGGTTTCGCTTGATGAGGCTATTGAAAAACTCGAGAAAGATTTGCCTGATAGTCATGAAGGAAAGTTTATTAAAGTGCGAGATTTGTGTTTTATTAAAGAAGCTAAAAAAATTATTTAATTCTGCTTTGTTAAAAGCCTTATCTTTGCTGGCGAGTTTTGATATAAATATTTCATGATAAACCATATGCAAATAAAAGAAATTAAGGCCAAATCAATAATTACCAAATCCAATCTTCCGGATGCGGATTTTGTGATTAATCCTTATGTCGGCTGTATGCATGCTTGCATTTATTGCTATGCAAATTTTATGAAACGTTTCACCGGGCATATTGAACCCTGGGGAAAATTTATAGATGTTAAAATTAACGCCCCGGATTTAATCCCAGAAAGCTCTTTAAAATATAAAGGAAAATCAATTTTTCTTTCTTCGGTAACTGATCCGTATCTTTCACTTGAACGTAAATATGAGCTCACGAGAAAAATTTTAAAAAAACTTATTCCACTTGAGCCAAATATTGGAATCCAAACTAAATCAGATTTGATCGTAAGGGATATAGATCTACTTAAACAATTTAAAAATTGTGAAGCAGGACTGACGATAACAACAATTGATGACAATATTCGCAAAGAGGTCGAACCTTACACAGCTTCTATTTCAAATAGAATAAAAGCCTTAGAAGAAATGAACGAGGCTGGCATAAAAACTTATGTTTTTATCGGACCAATTTTCCCTTACTTAACGGATTGGAAAGATATTATTAATAATACGAAAGCTTATGCGGATTTTTATATGTTAGAAAATCTTAATGTTAAAGGTAGCGTATGGAATAATATAAAAATTTGGCTACAGCAAAAGCATCCAGAACTAATTGAAAAATATGAAGAAATTTATTTTACAAAGAATAATTATTGGAATGATATGGAAAAAGAGATAATGGAATATTGCAATGATAATAATATTGATTGTAGGATTTATTTTCATCACGGTAAATAATTTTTTATAAAAATATGAATATTGATAAAAAATTTTTAAAGCAGGCAGTTAAGCAAGCAAGAACCTCGATGCAAAAGGGTGGTTTTCCTGCGGGAGCTGTTTTAGTTAACGATGGTAAAGTAATTTCAAAAGGAATTAGTTTAGGTAATAAGCTCAATGACCCCACTGAACATTCTGAAACATCTTGCATAAAGAAGGCCTGCAAGAAACTTAAAACCACTAATTTAAAAAATTGCATTTTGTATGCTTCATTGCAACCATGCTTAATGTGTTTTTCTGTGGCTAATTGGACTAGTATTCCAAGGATTGTATATGGTTGCAAGAAAACAGAAGAAATGGTCGCGAGTGGTTGTTACGAAGGAACGAATGATTTAATTAATATTAATAATAAAAATAATCATAAAATAGAATTGGTGTATATGAGTGATTTTGAAGGTGAGAATATGAGTATGATTAAGGAATGGAAAAACTCTTAAAATATTAATCCGTAGATGTAGTTTTTTAATAGGACAATAGACGGTGGCATGTTATGCTTGATATGTAAGGTAGTCTAGAGCGAAGAATTAGAGATAAAGAAAATATGCCGAGTAATGTAAAAAAGATATTGGATGATTTTAAAGAAAAGAGACCTCTTTATGAAGAGTTCTGTTTGGCGGTATATAAATTATTGGACAGCATGCTGATGGATGAAGAATATAAATATCAGATATTTTATAGAATTAAAGATTTAGACAAACTTGAGGAAAAAATTATCCGCAAAGAAAAAGAGGGCATGGTTTATAATAAACTGGAAGATTTAGAAGATTTGGCTGGATTGCGTATACTATTTTATCTCGAGTCAGATAAAGATAAGTTTGTGGAAAAATTACTGGCGAAATTAACGGGAGAAGTTATCATAAAAAATCACAAAAAATCATCAGGTTATGAAGCCACTCACATAATAACTAGTTTTGATAAGAAAAGAATTAGCTTGAGCGAATACAGTAAATTTGAGGGATTGAAATGCGAAATACAATTAACTTCAATTTTGCACCATGCTTGGTCGGAAATTGAACACGATATGATTTATAAGGATACTCTGGGTGTTGTAGAGAATGACAAAAAGAAAAGTATTTTTATCAGGAAAGAAATGAAAAAAATATTATCAGAGTATCTTATTAAAGCTTCCACTGAGTTGGACAAGTTAGCTAAAAAAATGAAGAAATAAATGATGCGTATCTTTCCCCGCGCTGGTAAATATAAAACAAACATCCCACACTAGGTCGCGTGGGATGTTTTTTGCATTTGCTATTTCAGATATTTAATTATTTTACACTTGCAATAATATATTTAACTGCTCCAGTCGGAGTCTCAACTTTGGTAACATCTCCCATTTTCTTCCCAAGCAAAGCTTTGCCCAGTGGTGACTCATTGGAAATTCTATAGTTGCTTGGATCAGCCTCACTAGCACCTACAATATGAAAAGTAACTTCTTTATTGTTAAATTTTACACTTACATCGGAGCCAATTTTGACAAAGCCATCTGTCGAGGCGCTATCATCTACGATCTGAGAATTTTTTATCATTGATTCCAAAACTGCAATCTTAGATTCATTTTCGGACTGTTGTCTTTTGGCCTCACTATATTCAGCATTTTCGCTTAAGTCGCCTTGCTCCTTAGCTTCTTTTATAGCTCGGGCAATTTCCTGGCGGATTCTTGTTTGTCTGTCATTTAATTCTTCTTCCAATTTCTTCAATCCTTCTTTGGTAATTAATTTCATTTTTTTTCGTTTTCTTTGTTTGATTTAAAAAAATCATTTTAAAGAAAAATATTTAACATTTTTTAATAACGCTTAGTATGTTTAAAATATGTTTGTTCACCCGCCAACTTATGATTGGCACAAAATATTTTATTCTCTTGCTCTTAAAAAGCAAAACTCTTTGCTTTTAAATTCGCCCTTCAATTCCGGTGACCCTATGGGGAATTGAACCCCAGTTTTATCCGTGAGAGGGATACGTCCTAGCCTCTAGACGATAGGGCCATTTTTGATAAAAAAAATAGATATGCACCAAGTGCATACACCACCTAATCTACCAATTTTTTAAAAATTAATCAAGAGCCTTTCTGGAAATGTTATTTTCTCCTAATAAATAGTGTGCGGACAGGCAATTTTCCAGTCTTGCATTTCACATTTAACTGTGGTAGAATACTTTTGTTGGTTTCAACTGTTTATTTAGTATTTTATGAATTATTTAAAGGATAAAGATAAAAACATAGACGAGGAAAATGGTGAATTATATAGCGGAGTGGGGTCTTTTTTTATTGAGATAATTAAAATTTTTATATTGGCTGTAGTAGTTATCCTGCCTATTCGGATGTTTCTTTTTCAACCATTTTTTGTCCAAGGCGCCAGCATGGAGCCGAATTTTGAGGATGGACAATATCTGATAGTCAATGAATTGGGATACAAAGAAACTGATTTAAAAATAGCCAAGATTGATTCATTTAAAGAAATTAACAGAGGTGAGGTAATTGTTTTTAAATATCCGCTTAACCCGAAACAATTTTTTATAAAAAGAGTGATTGGATTGCCAAAAGAAAGAATAAAGATAGAAAAAGGCAGTGTTTATATATATAACAAAGACAATCCTAGCGGGCTTAAATTGAGCGAAGACTATTTGCCTAGCGGATTAACAACTAAAGGTGATAATGATTATTTAATAAAGGATGATGAATATTTTGTGATGGGAGACAATCGTAACCATAGTTCTGACTCGAGAATGTGGGGACCTATCAAAACTAGCAATGTCGTCGGGCGAGTATTGTTAAGGGCCTGGCCGATAAATGTTGCAAAAATTTTTGCAGATTAATTTAAATCAAAGATTTTAATTCAGATAGTTAAAAATATGCCAATGAAGCCAATTAAAAATAAGGTTGCCAGTAAAAAAAATATCTCCAAAAAAGAAAAAAAATCTTCAAAAAAGACTTCAGTTAAGTCTGCTAAAAAAGAAGTCCAGGAGCCAATCTTGATGCAGCCACCGCGAGGGATGAGAGATATTTTGCCCAATGAGCAAGAATATTGGAATAGAGTGCGAATGGTTTTGGACAAAGAATATCCCAAATATGGTTTCGGAAGAATAGATATTCCTAGTGTGGAATATGCTAATTTGTTTATCCGTTCTATCGGCACAGGCACTGATCTTATTGATAAAGAAATTTATACTTTTGTAACTAAAGGAAAAGATCGTGTAGCCTTAAGGCCGGAAATGACAGCTGGAATTGCTAGAGCGTACATCCAACATGGCATGAACGTTTTGTCTAAGCCCATTAAACTTTTTAGCATTGGGCCGGTTTACCGTTATGATCGTCCGCAAGAAGGAAGATATAGAGAGCATTTCCAGGCAAATTTTGATATTTTTGGAGAGGAAGATTCTGTATTGGATGCCCAGATAATGCAACTAGCTTATCGCATTTTGGGAGCCTTGGGTTTAAAGAGCATTCAATTTCAAATAAATAGCATTGGTTGTCCGGATTGCCGAAAAGAATATATTGACATGCTTGTTAGTTATTTTGATTCCAAGAAGAAAAAACTTTGCAAAACTTGCAAGGCCAGACTAAGAACTAATCCGCTTAGAATATTGGATTGTAAAGAAGATAAATGCGTACAAGTTTCTGCCAATGCACCTCAGACAGTGGATCATCTTTGCAATGGTTGTAGAGATCACTTTAAGAGTTTATTGGAATACCTGGATGAATTAGAATTGCCGTATGCCATCAACCCTCAATTAGTCAGGGGTCTGGATTACTATACCAGAACAGTTTTCGAAATTTGGTCTGCTGATGAAGATGGTAAGAAAAAATCATTAGGCGGAGGAGGACGATATGATAAATTGATAGAAAGCTTAGGTGGAGAACCAACTCCAGCGATAGGTTTCGCATTGGGAATTGATCGATTAGTTTTGGAAATGAAAAGAGTGAAAGCTAAATCTTATGAAAGTCCAAAACCAAGAATCTTTATCGCTCAGTTGGGTAATTTGGCAAAGAAGAAAAGTTTAAAATTGTTTTCTGATTTAGAAAGAGAAGGAATTTTAATTGCAGAAAGTTTTGGTCGGGGCAGTCTTAAATCACAATTGCGGACAGCTAACAGAATAGGAGTGGAGATGACCATAATAATCGGTCAAAAAGAGGCCTTAGATGAAACAGTGATAATTAAAAATATGGTAACAGGCACGCAAGAAACTATTCCTCAGGAAAAAGTTTTAAATGCTGTAAAAAAGATTTTGAAATCTAAGCCGATGATCATAAAGAAGAAGAAAAGTATTTAATATAGAATTAATTAAGTTACATATTTTCGTTGTGTTGCTGATTTTTGAAAGGAGTATTTAAAAATCAGCAATACAACGAATGTTGTACGATAAAGAAAGGAGGTTTTAGAAATGATTCAAGTAAGAAAAAAAGACAGAGAAAGTTCAGAAAGTTTAATAAGAAGGTTTTCAAGACGCATTCAGCAAAGCGGAGTTTTGATGTTGGCTAGAAAATCTCGTTTTCAATCATCTAAAAAAACTAAAATTAAACAGCGCAAAGAAGCGATGTATAAGGTGAAAATTAGAAAAGAAATCGATAAGCTTAAAAAATTGGATAGATTTGACGATGAAGCGTTAAAAAATATTAAAAGAAAAATGAACTAATACGCATAGTGCAAGCAATGCAGTTTCTTTGCGTTGCTTGCACTATTTAAAGTTATGTCAAATATCAATGAAAAAATAAAAGCAGATTTAAAGGAAGCGATGAAATCCGGGGATACTGAAAAGCGGGATGTTTTGAGAATGGTTGATAGTATGATAAAAAATGTGGAGATAGAAAAAGGCAAAAGAGAAACTGGACTTAGCGATGAAGAAATTATGGAAGTAATGATGCGCGCCGTGAAGCAAAGGAAAGACAGCGCCAGTCAATTTATCGCTGGAGGAAGACCCGAATTGGCAGAAAAAGAGCAAAGAGAAATTGACATAATCGCCGCTTATTTGCCTGAACAACTTTCCAAAGAAGAAATAACAAAAGTAGTAAGAGAAGTAATAGCAGAATTGGGCGCAGTCAGCAAAAATGATATGGGCAAAGTGATGGGACAAATTATGGGAAAATTGAAAGGCAAGGCGGATGGAAACATAGTAAAGGAATTGGTAGCTAGCGAGTTTGAGAAAGTTAAATAGGCGAGACTTGCATATTTCGAATTATTTTTAACGTTTAACCATTTATTACAAACTTTTCACCAATATTCCGTCTTCTTTTATCATTCAAGGAATCCTCATAAATGGTTCAAAACTTATAATAAAGGGTTAAACTAAATTGTCTTTAAAGATGCAAAATGCGCAAACTATAATGTATGAATCTTATTTTAGAAATTAATAATTTAAATAGTTGTAATTTTGGCCAAAAAAAGTTAAAATTAACCATAGAAGAAACAATTAAAAAAGCTGGAATGGCAAATTTCCTAAAAAAGGATGTTTTGGTCAGTATTGGGGTGGTTTCAGAGATGGAGATACAAAAAATAAATAAAAAATATAGAGACAAGGATTCGTCAACGGACATTCTTTCTTTTGGTGATTTTAATTCAACTAAAGAATTGGTGGATGCCGGCAATGAGAATCTTTTTTTGGGGGAATTGCTAGTGTGCTGTGAAGATATAAAAAGATATTGTCAAGAAAAAAATATCATATTTGAGAAGGAATTTTTTGAAGTTATTAGTCACGGAACATTGCATTTGCTTGGATTTAAACACGGAAAAGAAATGTTTGAATTGCAAAAAAGTGTAGTTGAGCAAGTCTGTGCCGGACGAATTTTGGAGAAATAAATTTTTTTATAAGTTTAAGTTAACTGCGAATCAAATTGCAACAATATAATCTAAAATAAAAATAACCCACTATGAAAGGTGTCAAAAACAACAAATTTAAAGCTAGCTTCAAATGTGCCACACGAGGTTTGCAATATGTTATAAGGAATGAAAGAAATTTTAGGATAGAATTGGTTGTGGCTATTTTTATTGTTTTTCTTTCAATAATTTTTGGTATAAAAATATGGGAGTTTATAATTGTGGTATTTTTAATCACTGGCGTGCTCGTAACTGAGCTTATGAATACTGTAGTAGAAAGGGTTGTGGATATATTGGAGCCAAGAGTACACCCTTTTGCCCGCTTAATAAAAGATATTACTGCTGGAGTAGTTTTGATTTCGGCGCTAGTATCCTTCTTAGTTGGATTGTTGATATTCTTGCCTTACATATTTAATTTACTAAATTTCTATTTCTAATTTTTATGTCAAATAAAGACAATACTATAATTAGTCTGGATGTAGGCTCAAGCAATATTCGAGCTGCAGCGGCTCAAATAAATGTTGAAGGAGAGGTCCAAATTTTAGGAGTAACCAGTGTGAAATCACGGGGAGTGAGAAGGGGCTCAGTAATAGATGTAGAAGACGCTTCCGGAGCGGTCGGCGAAGTGATAAATAAATTGGAGCGCATAATTGATTGCAGGGTGCAAGATATCATATTGGGGATAGGCGGTACGGAAATAAAATTACAAAAAACTAAAGGTGTGGTTGCAATAGGTCGGGCCAATGGCACCGTCGAAGAAGAGGATATCCAAAGAGTTTTGGAGGCCGCCAAAAACGCTGCAATGCCGATAAACAGTGAGATAGTGCATTCTGTAGCAAGAAATTATAAACTAGATGATCAAGATGAAATAAGAAATCCATTGGGACTGAAAGGCATCCGATTGGAAGCGGATGTTCTCACAGTAGAAGATTCATCGACACATATTGGAAACTTGACCAAGAGCGTAGGCCATTATGTCAATATAGATGAAGTCGCAATCAACTCAATCGCCGCTTCTTCTGTGGTTTTGGATAAGGGTCAGAAAGAATTGGGCGTGGCCATCGTTGATATTGGCGGAGGCACAACTTCAATAACTATTTACGAAGAAGGGGAATTGAATTACATCAAGGTTTTGCCGATTGGAGCGGGACATATTACCAATGATATTGCCATCGGTTTGCGCACGTCAATCGATGTAGCCGAAAGAATAAAATTGGAATACGGAAGTGCTTTTCCGCAAGAGATAAACAAACGAGATATTATTGAATTGTCAGAAATTGATATAAAAGAAGAGGGTACCGTTTTGCGGCATCATGTGGCTGAAATCATCGAAGCTAGATTACGAGAAATATTTGAAATGGTAAATAATGATTTAAAAAAAATAGGCAAGGCTGGTCTTTTGCCAGCGGGCGTAGTGTTGATTGGTGGCGGATCGGAATTGCCAGGCGTAGTTTCTTTTGCTAAAGATATTTTGGGACTTCCTGCAAAGACTGGGTATCCGACTGAAGTGATGGGAGTTTTGGACAAGATAGATTCTCCGTCATTTTCCACGGTGGTGGGGTTATTGGTAAATTCTTATCAGAGCGCCTTGAAAAAAAATAAGAATCATAATAAATATACGCATTTCTTTTCTACGGATAAAATTAATATTAAAAAAATTGGCGGAAAAATAAAGCGTTGGACGGATAATTTTCTCCCCTAGGGCTGTGACTCCTCACCGACCTTATGGAAAAATAATTAAGTCTGTCTTTGCGATGTTTGAATTATCTCCAAAGATGATTCAAATTGTACTCAAATTATTCCGTGGCAATCTAGGAATATATTAAATTTAGATGCATTTTAGAGAAGTGGACTGCCACATAAATTCCGAGTACAGAATTTACTCGCAGAGACAAATAAAAAAATGTGCGTAGGCCAAGCGAGGGCTTACCTAGGGCTTACTTGACACAGAGACGTCAACTATGATAGATTTAGATACTAAGACTGTACCAAAGAATAAGCAGAATTAAAAATTATTTTTTATTGAGAAACTAAATTTTTCAAAAAGTTGGGTTCATCAATAATTATTTAAAAAAATATATGGCTGAGGTTAAACCCGATATAGAAACTTTTGCTAAAATTAAAGTAGTTGGCGTGGGAGGATCCGGAAATAGCGCTGTGAGTAGAATGATTGATTCTAATATCAAAGGTGTTGAATTTGTAGCAGTTAATACTGACTCGCAAGCCCTTCACCATTCAAGAGCTGCCGAAAAAGTTCATATCGGCAAGAACTTAACTAAGGGTCTTGGCGCAGGAATGAATCCAGAAATCGGAAGGCAAGCAGCGGAAGAAAATAGAGATGAAATTCAAGAAGTATTAAAAGGAACAGATATGGTTTTTGTTACTTGTGGTCTTGGAGGAGGAACTGGCTCAGGAGCTGGTCCGGTTGTGGCTGAAACTGCTAAAGAATTAGGCGCTTTGACTGTGGCTGTCGTTACTAAACCTTTTGCTTTTGAAGGAGCGCAAAGACAAGCGATTGCCAATGAGGCTTTGGAAAATTTGAAAAAGAGAGTGGATACTTTTATTACAATTCACAACGATAGACTGCTTTCAATTATTGATAAAAAAGTTACTTTGATAAATTCATTTAAAATTGTTGATGATGTTTTGCGTCAAGGTGTGCAGGGAATTTCTGATTTAATTACTAAGCCGGGAATTGTCAATGTGGATTTCGCGGATGTGCGAGCGATTATGGCCGATAGCGGCAGTGCTTTGATGGGAATTGGAATTTCCAGCGGAGAAAATAGGGCGGCTGAAGCAGCTAAAGCAGCTATTAGTAGCCCATTGCTTGAATTATCAATTGATGGCGCCAAAGGAGTCTTATTTAATGTGTCTGGATCAAGTGATTTGACCATGCTTGAAATAAATGAAGCGGCTAATATTATTACTGAAAATGTGGATCCAAATGCCAAAGTTATCTTTGGAGCCGTAACTGATGACCAAGTGAGAAAAGGTGATTTGCATATAACTGTTGTAGCGACAGGTTTTGATACGGATGAATATGGGGATTCTCCAGCGGATATGATAGCTCGAGTGAGAAAGAGCAATGCGCAAGAAAAAGAGGAAATAATGGTAATGGAAAAAAGTTTGGATGAAATAGAAGAAGCGGCTATTCCGGAGAGAATCGCTTTTCCAACTAGAAAAGTAGAAAGTAAAATGATAATTGAAGAAAAATTGCAACCCAAGAGAAACAATGTAACAGTTTCAAGAGATAACGATGATAATGACGATGAATTAGAAATTCCAGCTTTTATCCGTCGAAAAATGGGGAAATAAAACAATTCAAAAAATCTTTTAATATAAAATCCTCGACATCAAGTCGGGGATTTTATTTTTCTTATCAGTAGCCCGCAGAAAAGGTGGTCAAATTTTAAAAAAAGAGTTAGACTATAAATAAGGCATGCAAGTATTCGTGCCAATTTCTTTTAATTAATCTTTATGAAAATATCATGAAAAAGTTTGTCGTTGCGCTAGTTTTGTTTTTTATGTTTCCGGTTTTTTGTAATGCGTTTACTGTCAATATAACATCCGATATGCACGCAGGAAGCAAAAACAAGAGAGATAAAGGCGATAGAGATGGCGTAAACAATGTGACTTATCCCAAAAAATGGAAGAAAAATTTTAGAAATTTCATTAAGGACCCGGCGGATTTGTATTTAATTTTGGGCGATAATATCAATGGCTCCAAGAAAGATTATAAATTATATAGAGATATGCGGTTAGTAGTTAATAAAAAGAAGCGCGCCGCCCTATTTGTCAAAGGAAACCACGATACTGATAAAAAATACAACTATTTGGCAGCTAAAAAATATTATATAACAGATAAAGATAATTGGAGAATAATAGTTTTAGATACCAACGAAACTAATAAAATTACCCAGACTCAGTTAGATTGGTTTAAAGAAATGCTAAATACGGACAAAAAAGTTTTAGTGGCTATGCACGAACCTCCTTTTGTTGTAAATTCTACTGAGCCAATTGGGGAGTTTGGGCCTTTTCTGGAAATAGTAAAAGAACATGAAAATATCAAGTATGTATTAAGCGGACATTCTCATCTATCTGAAAATAAAACTGTGTCCGGTTATACGCCCGAATTTATTACGGTGCAACCGCTAACGCTCAGAGGGAGTATTGGAAAGTTCTTAAAACTTGAATTGGAATAAAAAATAATTTTCTTTATAAAACTCCGCGTTATGTTAAGTGCGGAGTTTTAATTATAGCCAAAAATTGGGAAAAAAGCTAAAATATAAAGGTAAGCAATATATTTTTTTAAATTAATGAATATTTTGGGTTTTATTTTAATATTGAGTGTTTTCATAGCCATCTTACTGGGCGGGCATTTTTTTATTTATTTTTCAGTAGTCAAATTTTTAGCCATTACCAGTCTCGGCGCCAAAGTGTGGCTAGGCGGAGGACTTTTGTTTTTAAGCGTCAGTTTTGTTTTATCTTCAATTTTAGCTCATTATAGCGAAGGACTTTTGGCCAGAATAATTTATTCCGTATTTAGTTTTTGGCTAGGAATGGGTTGGAATTTGATTATGGCTTTTGTGGTTTCGTGGCTAGTTGTGGGCACGGCAAAAATGGCAGGACAAAGTTTTGATTATAAGTATTTGATGGTTTTTTCAATTATTTTTATGTTAGTATTTTCTATTTGGGGAGCGTGGAACGTTTATAATCCAAGAATAAAAAATGTAACCGTAAAAATAAAAAATTTACCCCAAGAATGGCGAGATAAAAAAGTGATTCAACTTTCCGATGTGCATTTGGGGCATATTTATGGAAAAAAGTTTCTAACTAAGATTGTAAATAAAGTAAATGCCCAGAATCCCGATATGGTTTTTATTACCGGAGATTTATTTGATGGGATGGATGGAAGCTTGAGTCAATTAACGGGCCCTCTTGGTGGTATAAAAGCGCCACAGGGAGTTTATTTTATTACAGGCAATCATGAATACCTACCTGGGCACAGCTAACGCCCAGCTAGCCCTAAAAGATGCACCAGTAAAGATTTTAAATGATGAACTTATAAATATTGATGGCATGCAAATTTTGGGCATTAGTTATCCCGAGAGAGGGGGCGAAGAAAGTTTAGCTCAAAAAATAAAAGCGTTAAAAGATTTTGATTTTCGAAAGCCAAATATTTTGCTCTATCATAGCCCGAGCGTAGTTAAAGAGGCGAAAGATTTGGGAATTAATCTGCAACTAGCTGGACACACCCACGGAGGACAAATATTTCCTTTTCAATCAATTACTTATTTAATTTTTGGCAAATATCACAGCGGACTTTCCCAAGATGGTGATTTTTCTATTTATACTTCAGTCGGTACCGGCACCTGGGGCCCGATGATGCGCACTTCCGGCAGGAGTGAGATTGTGGTTTTGAGTTTTAAATAAAAGAAAAACAAACTTTTCATAATAAAAAGTCGTCTTGCAATTATAAAATTGCAAGACGACCGACAGCGTGAGTAAATGTTCATTTGTTAAGTTTTTTAAGAGTTTCTTTTGCTCCAAGAACTCGAGCATCCACTTCGCACAGTACATTTTTTCTAAACCATCTCCCGAATGGCGACCTGGCTTCTTTGAAACCAAGCAGAAATCCCTCGGTATAATTTCGTCCTCGGGATATGAAATGAAGCTCCCATTTTTTTGTCGCCTCATCAATAGCTCTCATTTTTTCTCCAAACAACCACCCAGCACCTAGATTAAACATTTTTAGCCTCCATGGCGGTAGAATTTTTTTTAGAACTATGCTTATTCGGCTGTGTATTTATAAAAACATTAATTAATATTCTTGTATTATTGTACACAATGCACATGAAAAATCAAGGGTACCACGCACTTGCATTATAAGCAGTATGTCTGCTAGAATAAAAAACCAACTCATTGTAGTGGGGAAAACAGTTCGTTAAAATAAAATTACGCAAGAACAAGACTATTGACACATAAAACTGACTTAATCAATTAAGTCAAAAAATCAGCCACGGAGGATAGAGATTATGAATAATAAAGGAAAAATGCCGGAATCTTCTAACTCAGGGGACTTTGTAAGGAGTGGGACCGTAAGCCCATCGAGTTTGAATGCACGAGATTGGCTTGAAATCATCGAATGTTCCCTGGAGTCATGCAAAAATATTCTGCGAAAGGTGTTCGAAAAGCGGGGAGATCTTCTGAAGATGGAGGACATTCTAAACCATCAGATCGAAGATTGTTATGGAGAATACAGAATTACTCCAAAAGAAGTTAAAGATACTTTGCCGAAATCGCTGATTAATAACAGTAGCTGGATTTTTGTTCCAGTTAAGACCCTGGAGACAAGAGAAGAAAAAGGTCAATTTTTTGAGAGACGACTTTTCATTTTAGTGGATTTGGCGAAGTTGGTGATTGTGGATGCTACCTTCCGTAAGGACCCGCAACCCGATCAAAGAATAATCCCAGGCAAAGCTCCCAAGATTAATGAAAATGTCTCAGGGTGTCAAATATACATGGATTACAACGATCCGGCATTAACGTCGGGAGGATTTACTGAAGAGATAATGCCTTACTTCGCAGATGCCGAGATGAAATTGGGAGAAACTATTATCATGCGTACTCTCAATCATGCCGTTACTGAATTACGGGAAATCAGAGATGAAGCAGAAGAAATAGAGAAGGCGATGAAACAGTTTTTGGAGATGCGAAAGCGGTTGGGTGGCGTTAACAATATCTAAGATTAAAGTGTGTTCTTTTGTAGTGTCAAAAGGGTGTTAGCAACATAATGCTAATGCCCTTTTTATTATTCAAAAAATTGCTCAATCTTCAATCTTTTGCTATAATTTAGTTATGACTACATTAACCATCAAAAAACAAATAGTGCCTATTTTAAAGCGCCAAGGAGTTCTCAAGGCGGCTATCTTTGGTTCGTTTGCAAGAGGTGAAGAAACAAAAAAAAGTGATGTCGATCTGCTCGTTAAATTGCCCAAAAGTAAAACATTTCTCGACGTGGCGGATTTGAAAATTGAATTAGAAGATAAACTTGGCAGAGAAGTTGATATTGTTGAATATGATGCAATCAGACCTATGATAAAAAAACAGGTTTTAAAAGATAAAAAAGAAATATATGAAAAGAAATCCTAAACTTTTTCTTACAGATATTTTTGAAAGTATTGAACTGATTGAAAAATATACCAAAGGCTTAACCTATAATAAATTCATTGCAAATAATGAGGTGCAGGATGCTGTTGCGCGCAGGATTGAGATTATCGGCGAAGCTACAAGAAATGTTCCTCTAAAAATTGAGAAGAATTTGGGATACAATTAAAAAGGATCTTCCAAAATTGAAAAAACAAATTTTGAAAATTATTGAAAAACTTTAAGACTAAGAAAATCCGTCAAAAAATACATCATTCAATTTGATAATTAAAATTATTAACAATTAGTCAAAAAATATGTTAGAAAAAAAATTTCAAATTATATCAAAAGAAAGTAGAGTTGAAAGTGTGCTGGAAAATAAAGTGATTGTTATTGACAATGGAAAATTCAGAGTGGTATTAAACAGCGGAAGGCTCAATAACCTTCTTGAATCAAAAGGAATTGCTCCTGAAAAACGACAACAGGCATGGGAAGCCATTTTAAAATTCAAAGACGAGGTGGATAAATCAGATAAAACAAAAGAACATATCGGCTCTACAATTCCTTCGATGGCAATTAGCTCAATACTTTTTGAAACCTTAGGAGAAAGTCTTTTTTCAGATGATGAAATAGAGGCGCTGTTTTCCAGCTCACAAAAATGAGCTGCCACCTCGGGGCAGATAAACTTGCTCTTGCTAATATAAAAAATGTAAATGTTGATATGCTAAAATGCTAGTATGTTTTTTTGATTGCCCCTGTTGACTTATTTGTTTATTTTTTATAAAATTAGTACTGTTGTTGAAGTGATGAATAATTTGTAATCAAATTTCTAACAAAATGGAAAATGGAAAAAAGAGAATAGTAATTGGATTAGTGGGGGCAACTGGATCAGGAAAGGATACGGTCGCTAACTATTTAGAAGAAAAATACAAAGTGCAAAAAATGCGTTTTGCTGATCCGCTCAAAGAAACCTTAGCAATTTATTTTGATAAATTTTCCAAGGAAGACCAAGGCTGGTTAGCTGTGCAATTCCGTAAGAGATTTGGTGATGATATCTTGAGTCGAGCGCTACGAAAAAGAATTGATAATGGACAGGGGATAATCATGGTCAACGGCGTGCGTTTTTGGGAAGATTTCCATTTTGTAAAGTCATACAGTGATAGCTACATTTTTTATATTGATGTGGCCCAGAAAATTCGTTGGGAGAGAACTGTTAACCGTGGAGAAAAAAGTGATGATGCTATGAGTTTTGAGAAATTTATAGAAACAGAGGGGGAAATGGAAACAGAAAAATATGTTCCGGAAATGAAAGAAAAAGCTGATTATATAATTAAAAATGACGAGGATTTAACGAGTCTACTGGCTGAAGTAGATAGGGTAATGGAAGAAATTAAAAATAAGTAATATTTTTTTGAGACTTTTTTGAAAGTCTCTTTTTTGTTAGTTTTGTTCCGTTTGAATATGACGTGGAGTTTCTGGCGTTTCTAAAAAATATCATTTTTTCTCGCCTTTCGCGTCCGCATCGGCAGTTCGAAAAAATAATATTTTTCAGAAACTGGATCTGTTTTTTTAATATTTATATTTTAATAATATTATGGCAAAAATAATTTTAGGTTTAGTAGGTGAAATAGCTTGTGGCAAGGGAACAGTGGTAAAATATTTAGTCGAAAGGCATGGCGCCTCTACACGTCGATTTTCAACTATCTTAAGAGATGTGATGGATAGATTGTACATCGAGCATTCTAGGGAAACGCTCCAGCAAACTTCTTCAATGCTTCGAAATACTTATGGCGAAAACATTTTAGCCAAAGTTATGGATAAGGATACGAGAGATGATGAAAATCCCATTATTGTTATTGACGGTATCCGGAGAATTGCAGATATTGAATTTTTAAAAGAAAATCCTGATTTTAAAATGGTTTTCATCGATGTCAGTCTGGAAAAAAGATATGAACGCATAATCAAGCGAGAAGAAAATTCTGATGATAAAGTTAAAACTTTTGAAGAATTCAAATTTGACGCCCAGCGCGAAGCAGAGCTAACAATCGGTGAATTAAAAGACATCGCGGATGTAATCTTGGATAATAATGGAACGCCAGAAGAACTGGAGAGGCAAATTGAAGAACTGTTGAAATAAAAAGATAGCGCCACCTGTTTTTATGCAGGTGGTTTTTTGTTTTTTTATTTACCACGAGATAACTCCTCACTGACCTCTATGGCAAAATCGAGTCTGTCTTTGTGATGTTTAAATTATCCCTGTGGATGATTTAAAACTCCTGACGCGGCAATCTAGAAATGGTTAAGCAACGTTCATAGTTACTGGATTGCCACGAAAATATTGAGTACAATATTTTCTCGCAAAGACAAAATAATAGTAAATATGTTAATATGCTAATATGCTAAAATGTTGATATGTCTTTTTGTTAGTGTTACAATATAAATACTTAAATCATAGATTATTTTAGAAATATGGATAAAAAAGAATTAGAACAGAAGGTGGATGAGATTTTATCACGATCAGTAAAAGAGATTTTACCCTCTAAAGAAGCATTAAAGGAAAGAATGATGACGGGGAATAAAATGAAAATATACATAGGCACAGACGCTACTGGATCATCGCTCCACTTGGGACATGCTACTAACTATATTATTTTAGAGAAATTTAGACAGCTTGGTCATGAGGTTATTTTTTTGATAGGTGATTTTACCTCTCGCATTGGTGATCCTACTGATAAATCAGCCGCTCGCGTGCAATTAACGCGGGAACAAGTTATTGAAAATACAAAAACTTGGCTGAATCAAGTGCGTCCTCTTATTAAAATAGATGACAAAGAAAATCCTGTAAAAATAGTATATAATCACGATTGGCTCTCTAAGCTTACATTTGAAGATGTGATTGATATCGCTTCTAACTTTACTGTGCAAAGAATGTTAGAAAGAGATATGTTTGAGAAAAGATTAAAAGAAGAAAAGCCAATTTATTTGCATGAATTTTTTTATCCGTTAATGCAGGGCTATGATAGTGTGGCGCTAGATGTAGATATTGAAATGTGCGGTAGTGATCAAAAATTTAATGCTTTGGCGGGCAGAACTCTTTTAAAAAAATATAAAAATAAAGAAAAATTTGTTTTTATTACAACATTATTGGAGAATCCAAAAACTGGAGAAAAGATGATGTCCAAATCTCTCGGTACCGGCGTATTTATTGACTGGGATGCTAATAAAATGTTTGGCTCAATTATGGCTCAGCCTGATGAGAATATGAATCAATTATTTATTGACACCACTTTTCTTTCCTTGGAGGAAATTGATGAAGTGATGAAATCAGAAAATCCTCGTGATGCTAAGATGAAACTAGCTTGGGAAATTGTAAAAATTTATCATGGGGAAGAAGAGGCTGATAAAGCGCAGGAGTATTTTACTAATACTTTTTCAAAAAAAGAGTTGCCAGAAGATATTGCTGAGTTAATGGGCAGTGAAGGAGAAAATATTATTGATTTCATTATCAGAGCGGGATTCGCCACGAGTAAAGGCGATGCGCGCAGAAAAATTGAACAGGGCGGGGTTTCAATTGATGGAGAAAAAATTCCTGTAGGAGAATTAATCTTGACGAAAAATGAATTTAATGGAAAAATATTAAAGGTTGGGAAAATAAATTTTGTTAAAATAGTTTTTTAAACCCAATTATGTAGGAGGAAATTGTGTCAAAGAAAACGTTACCCAAAAATAGGCTAGGGGCTTCGACAGAGCATTCTCGATCGAGGCTATTGCGTCAATGCAACTTCGAAGGCACTGAAGGAGATGCTAGAAAATTTTTGGCCAAATGTAGAAGGGCGGCTGGGAGAGATAAAGTCATTGCTATTTCGGCTAAGAATCTGGGAATTTCTCCCAGAGAAATGCATGGCGTTGAAGATGATAAATATTTTGTTTCTTTTCATAAAGGAAAAGCTCCGACAGTCCTCCAATTTGTAACTTAGACAGGGAATCTTTAATTTTAAGATTCCCTTGAAAATTGCCAAAAAATGATTGATTTTGGGACTTATGTTTTTAAAATATATTTATTATCTTTAGTTTCTAAAAAATATCATTTTTTCTCGCCTTTCGCTTCGCACGGCAGTTCGAAAAAATAATATTTTTCATAAACTAAAATTGTGTTAGAAGTATATAAGTTCTAAATTTAATAAAAAAATAAATATGAATATTATAAAAACAAATATAGAAGGCGTATTGATTATCGAACCTAAAGTTTTTGGCGATGAGCGGGGATTTTTCGTGGAGACTTATAATTTAGAAAGATATAAAGAAGCAGGGATAACCTTGCCTTTTGTCCAAGATAATCTTTCTTCATCAGCTAGGGGAGTGCTTCGAGGTTTGCATTTTCAAAAGAAGTCCTTTGCTCAAGGAAAATTAGTCCAAGTGATAAAAGGAAGAGTTTTGGATGTGGCGGTAGATATTCGTAAAAATTCTCCCACTCGCGGTCAATATGTTTCGATAGAACTTTCGGGAGAGAATAAAAAACAACTTTGGATTGCTCCGGGATTAGCGCATGGATTTCTTTCTTTGGAAGACGGCACTATTTTTAGTTACAAATGCACTAACTTTTATAATTCCACTGCTGAACGCGGAATAATGTGGAATGATAAAGATTTGAATATTGATTGGAAATTTGAAGAATATGGAATTAAAAAACCAATTGTCTCAGAAAAAGACCAAAAAAATCTTTATTTTAGCGAAATGTAATTTTTTCGCAACTTTTGTTTTTTTTAAGTAACTCCTCACTGACCCCCTCTCTTATGTCTTTTTCTACCCGTCTCTGCGAGTAGTTTGAGTACTCTCAAATTGCGTGGCAGTCCAGAAAAACAGAACGCTTAATTAAACATATCCCTAGATTGCCACGGGAGTACCCTCGCAAAGACGGATCTATATTTGCTTACTCTAGAAGGGTCAGTGAGGAGTTACTTTTTTAAATCTTGACAGATGTGGTATAATATAGTTAATAAATAGGCCAAAGATTAATATTTGGCTATGAATAATAATTAAAAAATAAAAAGTATGGAAAATAATACAATAGAAAAAAAAGAAGAAATAATAAAAGAAGCAGAGATAACTAGAGAAACTTCAAATATTGCTTTTGAGAATAAAAAAGACAACAAGCCTAAAAATAAATTATCAATTAAAATTTGGCTAATCATTATCTTGGGCATGTTTTTGTCTTCGATCTTGGGCGGTTTTTTTGGCTTTATGGCGGGAGGATTTTCGGGGATGTTATCTAATAAATTAAAAAATAAAGTAGAAAATAAATTAGGCTTAAATAATGATCAACAACAGGAAGAAAAAGGAAGTATTTTTCGGGAAGAGTCAGCCGTGATTGATGTGGTAGAAAAAAATTCTCCTGCGGTAGTAAATATTGTAATTACCAAAGACATTCCTAAATTCAGAAATAATGGTTTTAATTTTTTCTTTGATCCTTTCGGGATAGAAGATGAATCTAGCCGAGAAACAGAAAAACAAAAAGTAGGAGGAGGAACAGGATTTTTTGTTTCAAGTGATGGAATGATTGTTACCAATAAACACGTAGTAAGTGATGAAACAGCTCAATACACTGTCATAACGACTGATGAGAAAGAATACACTGCTCAAGTTTTAGCGAGGCATCCTTCGCTAGATGTGGCTATCATAAAAATCGACGGCGTTAATTTTCCAGTTTTAAATTTGGGCGACTCATCGGCCCTGAAAGTGGGCCAATCTGTTATAGCCATTGGCAATTCATTGGGAGAGTTTTCCAATAGTGTGAGTTTTGGAATTGTTTCTGGTTTAAAAAGAGATATTACAGCCGGAAGTGGTTACGGTGATAGTGAAAAATTAACTAATATAATTCAGACTGATGCAGCTATTAACCCTGGTAATTCCGGAGGACCGCTTTTGGATATAAAAGGTAATGTAGTGGGAGTCAATGTGGCGGTGGCTCAAGGTGTAGAAAATATTGGTTTTGCTATCTCGGTAAACGATATCAAAAAAACCATTGAGCAAGTAAAAAATAGCGGAAAAATTTCCATTCCTTATATCGGTATTCGTTATATCATGCTAAATGAAGAAATTCAAACTGACAATAATCTACCTTATAACTACGGAGCCCTTATTTCCCGGGGAGAAAAAATTACTGATTTTGCAGTAATTCCCGGTTCCCCGGCTGATAAAGCAGGACTTGTCGAAAATGATATAATCTTGGAAATAAATGGGAAAAAGGTAGAGAAAGACAATCAAATCAACAGTACGATTGCTTCATTGAGCATTGGTGAAGAAATTACTTTAAAAATTTGGCACAAAGGCGAAGAAAAAGAAATACAGCTCAAATTGGAAGAACGGATGTAAAAATATAATACCAAAAACAACTTAAATGCTACTCGTATGTCATTCCGAGTGAAGCGAATCCGACCCCAAGGAGGATGAACGAAATCGAGGAATCTAAACCCAGATCTTTCGACTTCATTTCTCCGCCAGCTGGCGGATCAATTCCGCTCAAGATGACAAATGCTATAGAATAGATTTAGTTAAATTTTATAACACAGTAAAGGGTAAGCTAATTATTAATATAAAACATATGGATATTAATAAATTTACTCAAAAAAGCCAAGAGGCGGTAAAAATGGCACAGGAAATTGCCGTCAATAAGAATCATCAGCAAATTGATGGCTTTCATCTGCTGGCAGCTTTAATTTATCAACAAGATTCAATTGTCGCTACAATTTTAAGCAGGTTGGAAGTAGAGATGGATAAATTAAAAGCGGATATAGAAAAAGAAATCAATAAACTTTCAAAGTTTCAAGGATATCAAAATGATCAGGTATATATTACTCAAGCAGTTGGAAAAATTCTTGATCAATCCGAAAGAGAAATGCAAAAAATGGGAGATGAATTCGTTTCTACGGAGCATATCTTTCTTTCAGTTTTAAGTATAAGTCCTTTTGATAAATATTTGGCTAAATATAATATTGATTATGATAAAGTTCTAAAAATATTAGCCCAGACGCGCGGGAATCAAAGGGTGGATAGCATTAATCCGGAAGAAAAATTCCAATCAATCGAAAAGTATACTATTAATTTAACCAAGCTGGCGCGAGAAGAAAAACTTGATCCAGTTATCGGCCGAGACGAAGAAATTCGCAGAGTGATCCAAGTGCTTAGCCGTAGAACAAAAAATAATCCAGTCTTAATCGGAGAAGCAGGAACAGGAAAAACTGCCATTGTTGAAGGATTGGCTCAGCGAATCATCGCCGGAGATATTTCTGAAAATTTAAAAGATAAAGAAATAATCAGCTTGGATTTGGGGGCACTTTTGGCAGGGGCGAAATTTAGAGGTTCCTTTGAAGAAAGACTCAAAGCTATCTTAAAAGAAATAGAAAGTTCTGCCGGCAAGTACATTGTTTTCATTGATGAATTGCACACTCTCGTAGGTGCCGGGGCGATGGAGGGAGCGCTGGATGCTTCCAATATGCTCAAGCCAATGTTAGCTCGGGGGAAGATGCGCACTATCGGAGCGACGACGACTAAAGAATATCAGAAATATATTGAAAAAGATGCGGCTTTAGAAAGAAGATTTCAGCCAATTTTAATCAATGAACCGTCCGAAGATGACGCAATTGCAATTTTGCGGGGAATAAAAGAAAAATATGAGCTTCATCATGGGATAAAAATAACAGACGGCGCAATTGTGGCGGCGGTGAAATTATCCAAGCGCTACATCGCGGATAGATTTTTGCCGGATAAAGCGGTAGATTTGATTGATGAAGCTGCTTCGGCGCTAAGAATTGAAATTGATTCCCGCCCGACAGAGGTCGACCAATTAGAAAGGAAAATACGCCGATTAGAAATTGAAAGTAAAGCGCTCAAAAAAGAAAAAAGTGAAAAATCCAAGGAAAAAATTTTACAAATTAGCAAAAATTTAGCGCAGTTAAAAGAAAGATCCCAAAAATTAACTTTGCAATGGCAGGGAGAAAAAGATTTGATTACTACTATGCGCAAGCATAAAAAAGAAATTGATAAATTAAAATCAGAATCAGAAATGTTGGAAAGAAACGGTGAATTGGATAAAGTGGCGGAGATTCGTTATGGAAAAATTCCTGAATTAGAGAAGAAGATTAAAGAAGAAGGATTGAAACTAAATAAGTTGCAAAAAAACGGAGCAATCCTCAAGGAAGAAATTATTGAAGAGGATATCGCCCAGGTGGTAGCGCGTTGGACTGGCATTCCTGTTTCTAAAATGTTACAAAGTGAAATAAAGAAATTATCTAAGCTGGAAGAATTTTTAGCGAAAAGAGTAATTGGACAAGAAGAAGCCATAAAAGCCGTATCCAATGCGGTGCGACGCTCTCGAGCAGGAATATCCGAGGAGGATCATCCGATTGGCTCATTTATTTTTTTGGGTCCGACTGGCGTGGGGAAAACAGAATTGGCCAAAACCCTGACTGAGGCATTATTTGATAATGAGAAAGCCTTGGTGCGATTGGATATGAGCGAATTTATGGAAGCTCATTCTAGTGCGAAATTAATCGGTTCGCCTCCTGGGTATGTGGGCTACGATGAAGGCGGACAACTGACGGAAATAATCCGCAGAAAGCCTTATAGCGTAATCTTATTTGATGAAATTGAAAAAGCTCATCCACAAGTTTTTAACGTTTTGCTTCAAATTTTAGATGATGGGCGTTTGACTGATGCCAAGGGCAGAACGGTCAGTTTTAAAAATTCTGTTATTATAATGACTTCCAATGTCGGTTCGGATATCATTTTTAAAAATGGAACTTTGGGGTTTGGTGGCAGAGATAAAAGTAGTTCGAAAATAAAAGAATCTGAAATGCAAGAAAGAGTTCTTGGAGAGTTGCGCAACAATTTCAAGCCGGAATTCCTCAATCGAGTAGATGAAATAATAATATTCCATCCGCTAAATAAAAAGATGCTGGAAAAAATAGTTGATTTGCAACTGAAAATTGTTGTCGAAAGATTGGCTAAAAAAGATGTGGAATTAAAAATTTCGGATAAGGTGAAGAAATATTTAACTCAAAAAGGTTTTGATCCCGTTTACGGCGCCAGGCCACTTAAGCGAGTGATTCAAAATGATATTTTGGATGAATTGGCGTTGCGTATCATTGAAGAGAAAATTGATAAAGATAAAGCTGTAACGGTTGATTTGAAAAATAATAGAATTGTGATAAGATAATATCAGCTTTTAGGCATTTAGGTTGTAGTTGGTAGAAGTGGTAAATTCAAGGATGTAGACGAAATTGTCATTCCGACCGGATAAATTTATGTACTCATGAATTTAGTAGTGGAGGAATCTCTATGAATTTTTGGCTTAGATCTCTCCATGTATAAATTTCTGAGTACAGAAATTTATTTAGTCGAGATGACAAGATTGAGAATCTGAAGTTTTTTGTGAGATAACCGACGGCATCATTTCGCCTCGTTAAAGCTAATACGAAGCGGGCCGGACAAGTCTTTGCACTCAAAGACTTGGAAGTGAAGAAATCTTAAATTTACAATAAGAATCTCAAAAATTAATTTAATCAAATTTATTTAGAACAAGATGAATACATTTTTAGATAATGTTATCAAAAAAACCCTTTGGATTTGGTTGCCTTTTTACGCATGTTATCGTTTAACTAAAGAACTTGCAAGTAAATTAGATGAAAAAAAGTAAGTATTTAAATTTCAATTTTCCTAAAGTAAATTTACTCGTAGTGCTTCTTTGGATGGGAGTAATTTTTTATTTTTCTTCTCTGCAAGGAGATGGAGTGAGATATATTCATTCTATTTGGTTTTATGTAGAAAGAAAAGGCGCGCACGTGGCAGAATATTTAATTTTAGCTTTTCTCTTTATAAAATTATTTAAATCAGGAGGGTTAAACAAGGGAAAGGTTTTTATTTTATCCGGAGTGGCTTCAATGCTGTATGCTTTTAGTGATGAATTTCATCAATCATTTGTTTTTGGCAGAGAGGGTAAGATAAGCGACATTGGATTTGATGCACTTGGAATTTCTTTGGCAATAGTTATTTTTGAGATTTTTACCAAAATAAGGAGGGGGAAATAAAAAGTAGGTATATACCGTGGTATATACATTTTTAATTCCAAAATCCCAATTTCTAATTTCAAATAAATATCTTAATATCAAATTCAAAATAAAATTTTAACTCCCGACGTCTTATGGTTGGCATTTATCTGCCAGCTGGTGGATTGGAACTTTGACATTTTTCAATAAGCCTCTTCTTTGCTTTATTTTATCGGGATGCTATAATAATTTTATTGGAAAACAAGCACTTTATTCATTTTTTTCACCCCCTCTGCCTATCGGCATCTCCCCCTCAAAGAGGGTGAGAGGGAGATAGATTATATTTTATGTTAGAAAAAATTAAAAAAATTAAAGACAAGGCGATAGAGGGAATAAATAAGGCTAAGTCCGCAGAGGAATTAGAGACTTTAAGAATAGATTATTTGGGCAAAAAAAGTGAATTTAATCAAATTTTAAAAGGACTTAAGGATCTTTCGGATGAAGAAAAGAAAATGGTGGGGCCTTTGGCCAATGAATCTAAAACAGAAATCCAAACAGCCCTGGAGAATAAAATGGGAGAATTGGAAGATTTAATCGATATGGAGAAAGAATGGATTGATGTGACTGCTCCTGGAAAAAAAATAAAAAAAGGACATTATCATCCGTTATCCATTGTGCAAAAAGATATTGAGGATATTTTTACTTCAATGGGATTTGAAATTGCTGATGGTCCGGAAGTAGAGAGTGAATTTTATAATTTTGATGCAGTCAATGTGCCCGAGGATCATCCTGGGCGCGATATGCAAGATACTTTTTGGATAAGTAAAGATGATGGTCGAGAAAAAGGCACCGGCACAGTTTTGCGCACCCAAACGTCTTCAGTGCAAGTGCGTTATATGCAAACTCATAAACCGCCTTTTCGAATAATTATTCCCGGGAGAGTTTTTCGCCAAGAAGCCACTGACGCTAGCCATGAGCACACCTTTCACCAATTTGAAGCTTTGGTAGTGGGGGAAAAAGTGAGTGTGGCCAATTTTCTTTATATTGCGGAGACATTTTTTTCTCAATTTTTTGGTAAGAAATTAAATGTGCGATTGCGCCCTAGTTATTTCCCATTTGTAGAGCCTGGATTTGAATTTGATATTAGTTGTACTAACTGCGAGGGAAAAGGATGTAGTTCTTGCAAGCAAACAGGTTGGCTCGAAGTAGGGGGCGCGGGAATGGTGCACCAAAATGTTTTTGAAGCAGCAGGATATGAGAAGGGAAAATATCAAGGATTTGCCTGGGGCTTTGGTTTAGAGCGATTGGCGATGATGAAATATAAGATTGATGATATCAGGCATTTTCATGGGGGGGATGTGAGGTTTACTCGACAATTCTAGGAGAATCTTTACAAATTACTAATTTATACGAATATACGAATTATAAGACGAAAAATATTAACTAAAAATATTATGAAGTTCAGTTATAATTGGCTCAAAGAATTGAGCGAGACAAAAAGAATACCAGAAGAAATTGGAAAGGATTTAACTTTGCATAGTTTTGAGGTGGAAAAAATTGAAAATTTGGGGGCGAATTTTGATAGGGTGGTGGTTGGCGAAGTTTTAAAAGTAGAAAAACATCCCGACGCCGATAAACTTAATGTGGCTAGAGTTAATGTGGGGCCCTCATCCCAACCCTCTCCCAAAGGGAGAGGGGGTATTCTGCAAATTGTTTGCGGAGCGCCAAATTTAAAAGAGGGGCAAAAAGTTCCCGTGGCACTTGTGGGAGCTGTTTTAAGACCCACACCCCCCTCCCTAAATGCTCGCTCGCTCTCATCTAGCACCCTCAGAGAGGGTGGAGGGCAAACCCTTAAAATAAAAAAAGCTGCTATCCGAGGAATTGAGTCCAATGGAATGATTTGTGCTGAAGACGAATTGGGAATTGGTGATGATCACGAAGGAATTATGGTTTTGTCTGCCGATGCTCCAATTGGAAAAAGTTTTTCTGAATTTATGGATTTGAATGATAGCGTTTTAGAAATTGATGTTTTGCCTAACCGTGCGCATGACGCATTAAGTTATGAAGGAGTGGCTCGAGAAATTGCTATGTTGGGAAAAAGAATTGTTTTAAATGAAAATGAAAAATTAACAGATAAATTTAAAGTAGACGGTGGGTTAAAAATAGAAATTGAAACTGAAAAATGTCCGCGCTATATCGGAGCAAAAATTAGTGGAATTAAAATTGAAGAGTCGCCCACTTGGTTAAAAAATAGATTGAAGGCTTCGGACATAAAATCAATTAATAATATCGTGGACATTACTAATTATGTTATGCTTGAAACCGGCCAACCGCTACATGCCTTTGATGGGAAAAATGTTGCTGAAGTTGGGGTGAGAATGGCTAAAAATGGAGAGAAGTTAATAATATTAAATGGAGAAGAAGTTAATTTAAGAAATACTGATATTGTAATTACCGATGGAACCAATCCTATTGCGCTAGCAGGAGTAATGGGCGGGCTAGAAAGTGGAATTAAAAATGATACGACTGAAATTATTTTAGAAGGGGCAAATTTTAACGCTTCAACTATCCGCAGAACCAAATCCGCTCACAGCATCCAATCTGATGCGGCGTATCGTTATGAGAGAGATATCGATGTTAATTTTACCCAGAGAGCGATGGTAAGAGCTTTGACTTTGATAATTGAAATTGCAAGTGGGAAAATTGAGTCTATTACTGACAATTATCCAAAAGAAATTAAAAATTGGAAAATAGAATTAGAGCTGGAAAGAGTAGGTAGGCTTTTGGGAGTTGAAATTGATGAAAAAGAAATTATCGAAATATTAGAAAATTTGGGAATTAAAATTAATCAAAAAGGAAATATTTTAAATTGTGAAATTCCGACTAGAAGAATCGATTTGAAAAACCAAGAAGATTTGATCGAGGAAATCGGTAGAGTTTTTGGTTATTATAAAATAGTAACCGAGCCATTGAAAGAAAAATTACAAGTTCCTGCTAAAAATGAAGAAAGGGAATTAGAATGGAATTTGAGAGATATTATGGTGAGCCAAGGATTTGATGAGATTAGATGCTATTCTTTTTATTCGCGAGAAGATGCACGGGCGCTGGGACTTAATGATGAAAATCATACCGCGCTTCTAAATCCGATGAGTGTGGATCAAGAATTGATTCGTCGAACTTTAGCAAGCGGACTTCTGAATGCGGGTAAAAAAAGTTTAAGTTATTATGATAGTGTGGCTATTTTTGATATGGGTAAAGTTTATGCGCCTCAAAATAAATCCTTGCCCAAAGAAGATTTACTTTTAAGCGCGTTGGTTATTGATAAGGGAAATAAGGGCGAGCAATTTTTTATATTGAAAGGTGCGCTGGAGAATTTATTTTCTAAAATTAAAATAATGGATATTGTTTTTTCTCCTGATTTTGATGAAAATGATGTCGATGCTGTGTCTTTCCATCCGGGAAGAAAAGCCTTGATAAAAAATAGCAAAGGAGACGCGTTGGGGGTAATTGGAGAGGTAACTAAAAGTGCACATAAATATTTCGGCATAAAAAAAATGCGCGCGGCCATATTTGAATTGAATGTGAGTGCATTGTTAAATGAAATTTCTCGAGAAAAAATTTATATACCGTTAGCTAAATTTCCTGCAGTTAATCGTGATATTTCTATGGTGGTGGATAAAAAAATGTTAACTTCTAAGGTGGCTGAGGTGATAGTATTTTTTGGTGGAAATCTATTGCAAGATGTAACATTATTTGATACATTTATTAACCCCGAGACGAACGAGCGTTCCATGGCTTTTCATTTGATTTTTGCTGATCCCCAGCGGACCTTGACTGCTCAAGAGGTAGACGAAAAAATCGCTGAGATTAGTGTGAAATTGGAGGAAGAATTGGGGGTGGTTGTAAAAAAGTAGATTCATTTTAACATATTAACATGTTAACACACTAGCATTTCAGCAGTTTTGTTTTGCGTGTCATTCCGACCGGATAAATTTATGTAATCATAAATTTAGTAGTGGAGGAATCTCAAGCAAGTTGAAAGACTAAATCTCTCGACAAGCTCGAGATGACATGATTAACGGATATTGCAGACGTGCTTTATATACTTTTGGCGATTAATACTTGTTTATTTATTTTCAGTAAACAATTATTAATCGCCACTGGGGTGATTAAGTTTTTTCTAGAGGAAGTTTTCGTTTCATATCTATCCTTCAACGGAGGTTTTATGGGAAACTCAGTTAGGAAAAAATGTAAGCAATGTGGATTTAAAAAGAAAGTTTCCAAAGATAAAGATGCGTGTAGCAGATGTGGTGGAGAGTTAGCTGATTGCGATAGGGAGCCTCTAAAGAAGTCAGAAATGGCAAAAAGTCATAGATGACATAAGATGCCTTGAGCTGACAGAAATTACTTAGGCATTGCCTTGATTCTGGGCAATGCCTAATAAAAAAGGTTGGTGAAATATGAACAACGATCCTGAAGATGAGGAGGACATTAACAATGGGAGTTGAGCAGATTAAACTTGAATCAGGTATGGTTCTTTGCGCTAAGGCCATTTTTGAGAAAACTTTCTCGGAAATGGTTTTTTATTAATCAGAAAAGCTGCCAATTTTGAGCTAAATGCGTGCATCATAATGTGTGGGGCTGTATTTGATGCGTATCTAACTATATGTTGCTTATATTGCCAAACAAAAAATATTCTGCTAGGCTTTTAGATAGTATTTTTTAACAAACAGATAAATAAAATTTATCTCAATGTAGCTAACTTTTTCTAGGAGGAAAGGCCATGGAGAGTCAAAATAAGATAAGTTATCAACCGAATATTTGCATCATTGGATTTAATGGCAACAATGTAAATAATATCATTGATGGTTATGGCCTGTTTTTTGAAATTATCAAAGAAAATCTTTGGTTTGCAATTGAGCGCATGTTTTTTCCACTGGTAAACGAGGAAGAGTTTATAGAAAAAGTCTTTTATGACGAAGTGTCAGGATTTATAAATGAAAAATCTGTGCAACCCACCATTGTGTTCGCAATTTCTGACTTTTACGCAGCTAGAAGCGCACCCGTGAAAGATTTCATTGACTGGCTTGAAAAAGTATCTCAGCAAAAGGAAGATGTTTTCGTATATAATATCATATTTGATATGCTCGGTGAGTTTAAACTTTTCAATCATGGGTATCATGGAGAAAACATGGGTAGTGAAGAAGATGCTTTCAGTCTTAATGCTTTGCCATGTTTTTATAACTGTTCTCGTTTTTCTTCCGGGGGATATAAGCGCCTGGTCAAACTCATCCTTCGCATTGCAGGGATTGAGTTAATCGAGCCGAATTTTCCTAACTATTCATGGGAAACGCTTTCACTGATGGCACGCCATATCAATCGTGAGAATTTTAATTCTAAGAAATTAAGAAAAGGCGCAATTCCCGCGCATGGCTTTGATGCGGATGGTTTGCCATTGATCACAGAAGAGATGCTTGGAGGCTTTGAACGGAATATCAAAATCTGGACCAATAACAGGCCGAAATTGGTTGCAGTTCAGACGTATGAGTGTCCGCATTGCAAATACCGAATCAATCCTCCCTTCAGATATTGGGACAAAGATGCTGGAATAATTCAATGCCCCGAATGTGAAAATCTAGCTGATGCTAGTGAACTCGATTTTCAAGTTTCTTCTGTAGCGGAATAAAAGAGTGATTGAAGTTTAGCCACGGAAACTTATTTTGTTTCCGTGGCCTTTTTTAAAGAGTTATTGCCAAACAAAAAATATTCTGCTAGGCTTTTAATTAAGTCAATAAAGGAGGCAATTTTTGGCTGGGATAGTTTTTGAAACAATAACAGTTTAATCTAACCAATGAAAGGAGGAGACAACGATGGCAAAGGGAACAAAAGAACATCCTTACAAAGGTGAAGTTGTCGACGTGAGTATTCTTTTGGATAGTAAACTGGATAATTTTACTATCACGAAAATGACGGAAGTCTACGCCGCCAATGAGGACGGAAGATATATATCTTCGATAGGCTTGATGGGCAAAAAGAAAGTTGCTGAGGCTTATGCAAAATCATTAGACAGTTACGGATATAGAACTCAGGAGGTTCTGGTTTTGACCGATGGCGAAAGAGCCTTTCCTATCATAGGCGATTCTTCTATGCGCATGCTCGATGATGAGAAAGTTTTAGCGGAGGTTAAAAAAGCTCTACGAAAGAAAATCACTGAGGCAGAGATGGAGATTCTTTCCATGCCAGACCCCTCTACGAATGGAAAATAACAAGTTGTTCTTCAAGAAAGGTTGCGGAGATTTATTTATATCTTCGCAACCTTTTTATTTTTTAAAATTTGATTAAATTATGCTGGTAGTGCTATAATATAGAGGATTTTGTGAGGAGGATTTAATAATAAATCAAACCCCTCCCCAGCCCTCCTCTTATCCAAGAGGAGGGGGTTAGAGGATAATAAAAATAAATTATGAAAAATTTGAAAAAGATGGATAAGGAAGTTTATGCAGCTTTAGCTGGAGAAATAAAAAGACAAGCCGAAGGATTAGAAATGATTGCCAGCGAAAATTATGTTTCTACAGCTGTGTTGGAAGCGCTTGGTACAGTTTTTACCAATAAATATAGTGAAGGTTACCCGGGCAATAGATACTATGGCGGACAAGAATATACCGATATTGTAGAAACTATTGCTATTAATCGAGCGAAGAAAATTTTTGGTTGTGATCATGTTAATGTCCAACCTCATTCCGGTGCGCCAGCCAACATGATCGCTTATAGCGCCGTTTTGAAACCTGGAGATAAGATTTTAGGCATGGATTTATCGCATGGCGGCCATCTGACTCATGGCCATCCTGTAACTCTTTCAGCTAAAATTTATAAATTTGTTAGATACAAAACTGACACTAAAGGAAAAATAGACTATGACGCGCTGGAAAAATTAGCTCTCAAAGAAAAACCGCAAATGATCCTGGCAGGATTTTCAGCTTATACGAGAAATTTAAATTATAAAAGATTTAGACAAATTGCTAATAAAGTTAATGCAATTCTGATGATTGATATCGCCCACATCGCGGGACTAATTGCAGGGAAAGCCATCCCTAATCCTGTGCCTTATTTCGATATTGTTACAACCACCACGCATAAAACTTTACGCGGTCCTCGCGGAGGAATGATAATGTGCAAAGCTAAATACGCGACTGCGATTGACAAATCAGCTTTTCCAGGATTTCAAGGTGGACCGCACATGAATAATATTGCCGCTAAAGCGGTAGCTTTTAGTGAAGCGCTAAAGCCGGAATTTAAAAAATATGCCCAGCAAATAATTCTTAATGCCAAAACACTCGAAAAAGAATTAAAAAGTTATGGATTTAAAATTATGTTTGGAGGAACGGATAACCATATGGTTTTAGTAGATGTGTTTGGCAGTAAAGGTGTAACGGGCAAAGAAGCGGAAATCGCACTGGATAAAATCGGAATTACGATAAATAAAAATATGATTCCGGATGATTCCAGAAGTCCGATGGATCCAAGTGGAGTGCGGATTGGCACACCAGCTTTGACTACGCGAGGAATGAAAGAAGCGGAAGTGAAAAAAATTGCCAACTGGATAAACGCAGCTATTGAAAATCATAAGGATAAAAAAGTTTTAGATATTATTCGCAAAGAGGTAATTAAGCTATGTAAAAAATTTCCTTTGAATAGATAATTTTTTAGTTTGTAGTTTATAGGTTTTACTTGTAATGTAGTGCTTGATATTTGGAATTTTCCGCCTTTGGGGGCGGATTGCGGGATGTAGTATAGTGGTAGTACGCAAGGCTGGGGGTCTTGTAGTCCGAGTTCGATTCTCGGCATCCCGACATGAAAATAAGGTAACTAGTTACCATTTTTCAAAGATAAAATATAAATATTCTGTCTTTGCGAGTCGGTACCCCGACGTGGCAATCCAGAATGATACAATTTAAAGCCTAGATTGCCACGCAATTTCTGAGTACAGAAATTACTCGCAAAGACGGCTAAGACAAGGTTTATGACTAATAAAAGAAATAAAATGAAAGGAATAATTTTGGCTGGTGGGACAGCGACCAGGCTTTTTCCGATGACAGCCACGACTAGTAAACAATTATTGCCAGTGTATGATCGGCAGATGATTTTTTATCCGCTTAATACTTTGATCACCGCCGGGATAAAAAATATTTTAATTATTGTCGCGCCCGAGCATAGCGGACAATTCTTAAATCTCTTGGGCTCACTTTTCCGAAAATATGATATTCATATTTCTTTTGAGGTGCAATCAGTGCCTCGAGGTTTGGCCGAGTCATTGATATTGGGAGAAAACCATATCGGTGATGATAGTGTGGCTTTGATTTTGGGAGATAATATATTTGAAAATGATTTTTCTGCTCAGATTAAAGCGTTTAAGTCCGGTGGACATGTGTTTGCCAAAAAAGTATCTGACCCAGAGAGATTTGGCGTAGTGAAATTTAATAAAAATAATCGGGCGGTAGAAATTATCGAAAAACCCAAAGAATGGATTAGTGATTATGCTGTAACCGGACTTTATCTGTATGATAATAAATGCGTAGAAATGGCAAAAAAAATGAAACCCTCTGAGCGGGGAGAAATTGAGATAACGGATATAAACAAAGCATATTTAAAAAAGAGAGAATTGGAAGTAACTCTATTTGACGGAGAATGGTTGGACGCTGGGACTCCTGATTCATTACTGGAAGCTAGCATAACTGTAAAAGAGAAAGGAATTTCCAAAAATTTCCATCCAATTTTAGAAAAAGCGATAGAAGAATTTAATGAGGAATTGAAGGTAAGGTCGAAAAAGAGATTGGCATAGCAAATAGTAATTTGCTTAATTTCAAATTACCAATTTCAAATTTCAAATGAATTTCAAATGAATAAATGATTAAATTTAAGAAAATAAAATGGTCGATTGTTCGTCTTCGCGAGTTTTAAATCATCTTTGGAGATAATTTAAATTCCGACGTGGCAATCTAAAAATATAATATTCCCTAGACTGCCACGCAAATTCTGAGTACAGAATTTACTCGCAGAGACGGGATAATAGCTCATTGATGTTAACTAGTTAAATAAATAAAAATAATTAAACATTAAAAATTATAATTTGATTCGAAATTCAAAATTCGAAATTCAAAATTATTCTAATGATTATGCAAAAAATAAAAAAAGCCATTTTACCCGTTGCTGGATTTGGAACTAGATTTTTGCCAGCCACTAAAGCCCAGCCCAAGGAAATGCTACCCGTAGTCGATAAACCAGTTATTCAGTATCTCGTCGAAGAAGCAGTCTCGGCCGGGATTGAAGAAATAATTTTTGTAACCGGACGAGGCAAAAGAGCGATAGAAGATCACTTTGATACTTCTTTTGAATTGGAATATAATCTGGTTGAAAAAGATAAAAAAGATTTACTGGAAGCTGTGCGCAGAATTTCGGGCTTGGCTAAATTTTCTTATGTGAGACAGCCTCAGCCTTTAGGAGATGGCCATGCGATTTTACAAGCGGCTCACATTGTTGGCGATGAACCCGTGTTGGTAATATTTGGAGATTGTCTTTACGATAGCGAGGTTCCAGCTTCAGCTCAACTCATGGAAACCTTCGAAAAATATGGCGATCCAGTAATCGGTCTTAGTGAAGTAGAAAAAAAAGATGTTTCAAAATTTGGAGTAATTGACGGTGTGGAACTGGACGCACATACTTGGGAAATTAAAAGAATGGTTGAAAAACCAAAAGTTGAAGAGGCTCCGACCAATCTAGTGGCAGTAGGAAAATATATTATCACGCCTGAAGTTTTTAAAACTTTAGCAGAAATGAAAACTGGAAAATCAGGAGAAATTCGCTTAGCGGATGCGTTTGATATTATGCTAGGTGAAAATAAGCCATTATACGGGAAAATCTTAGAAGGAGCTTGGTTGGATACGGGAAATAAACTTAATTTTATGAAAGCTGCTATTCATCTGGGCCTCAAACATCCCGAGATCAAAGAAGAATTAAAAAAATATCTAAAAAGTTTGTGTCTCTAAAATAAAAATGAATCAATTAAAGATATTGGGAGTAAAAATAGATAATCTTTCTAAAAAAGAAATTATTGTTAAAATAGAAGATTTTTTAAATGAAGATAAGCTCCATCAAATAGCCACTGTCAATCCGGAAATTATTTTAAAAGCCAAAGAAGATGGCGTTCTTTTTAATATTTTAAATAATGCGGATTTGTGTTTGGCGGACGGTACTGGGATTCGTTTTGCCTTCTGGAGATTTGGACGACATCTGCGTACCAGAATGACCGGCATTGATCTAATGTGGAAAATTTTAGAAATTGCCAATGAAAAAAAATTATCTGTTTTATTGGTAGCCAACAAAGGAGGGCTAAGCACCTGGCAAGAGACTCGGGAAGCTATTTTAAAAGTTTATCCGGATATAAAAATTAGCGGAGTAGGCGTTGACCCTTCAGCTGGACATTTTGATCGAAGCACGGAATTAGCGAGTTTAAATATTAAAGAAGGGCATACTACTTTTGATATACTTTTTTGTAATTTTGGCGCGCCATATCAAGAAAAATTTATTGCTAGTTTGAATCGTTGGAGTAGTTGGGCGAGATTGGCTGTGGGAGTAGGTGGAAGCTTCGATTTTATCACGGGGAAAATAATGCGGGCGCCAAAAATTATGCGAATATTTGGTTTTGAATGGTCTTGGCGATTTTTGCAAGAACCGCGTTATCGAGCTAAGCGAATCCTGAAAGCAGTGATAATTTTCCCGCTGAGAGTTTTGCTTAATAAATAATAACTCGAATTGCGAATGAAAATCGAATTTGCGAATTTCTAGTTGCAAAAGTTAACCCCCCTGTATGTCATCCCAGAAAGTAAAATTTCTTGTTATGTCCGTCTTTGCGAGGAAGGTACTCCTGACGTGGCAATCCAGAACAATATTTTAATATCAAGATTTTAATTTTTCTAGACTGCCACGCAAATTCTGAATACAGAATTTACTCGCAGAGACTGATAGAATAAAAAAATGAAAATAGAATTTGAAGCCACTTTTACCGATATAAATAAAGATGAAATTAGAGATAGGTTAAAAAAATCTGGCGCAGTTTTAACGCGAGAGGAATTTTTGCAAAAAAGAGTGACTTTTAATTTTCCTGTTGGACACGAAAATAAAAATGGATGGCTACGCGTAAGAGATGAAGGCGATAAGATAACTATGATTATTAAAATTATCGATGGTGAGAAAATTGAAAATCAAAAAGAAATCGGTTTAACAGTGGATGATTTTTCTGAAGCGGTAGAATTTTTGGAAACTATTGGTTGCCGAAAAAAATCTTATCAAGAAACCAAAAGAGAACTGTGGATTTTGGACGGCGTGGAAGTAACAATTGACGAGTGGCCATTTCTCGAACCTTTGGTGGAAGTTGAAGGAAAGTCAGAAGAAGCCGTCAAAAATGTTTCAGAAAAGTTGGGTTTTGATTATGCTCAAGCATTTTTTGGTTGCGTCAGTCCGCTTTATGCCGAGAAATATAACGTACCAGAGGAATTTGTAAATAATCACGTGGCAGAAATAACTTTTGAAGGAAAAAACCCGTTTGAGAAATAATCATATAATAATTAATTTTTAATATTAAAAAATATGCCAGTATTAATAAACTTTAAAATTTGTGATAATGCCCAAGAGTGTAATGGTGTGGCTGTTTGTCCGACGGGTGCTTTGTCTTGGGATAAAGAGAAAAAAAGTATTAAAATTGATAATGAGAAATGTGTTAGTTGTGGAATATGCGAAAAGGCTTGCATGGTAAGCGCAATTCATGTTGCGAGAAACGAAAATGAATACAATAAAATAAAAAAAGAAATAGATGAGGATCCTCGGAAAGTTTCAGATTTATTTGTCGATCGCTATGGCGCGACTCCAATTCATACTGCTTTTCAAATGAAGTCAGAAAAGTTTAATTTAGAAGTAATATCTTCTGATAAATTGGTTGGAGTCGAAATTTATAATGATGATTCCATAGAATGTTTAAGAAAATCAATCCCAGTTAAGGAGATTTTTAAGGGTATGGATATAAAATTTAGAAAAATGAAAAATGAAAACGATAAAATATTAAATGATTATAAAATCAAATCTTTTCCAGCGTTGTTGTTTTTCAAGGGTGGCAAATTGCTTGGAAAAATTGAAGGGTATTATGATAATGCTCAAAAAGATATATTATTGGATAAAGTAAATGTTATAATTAAAAAATAAATTTATGGGTATTCAAGTTGAATTTAATCCAGATCTGGCTTTGCGAGATATCGCTAGCTACAATTCTGGAGAAAGAAAAATTGAGGAGTGTGTGCCGGAAAATTTGGAAGAAGGGAAAGTCTACGAATTTCTCAAAAGCGGGCAGAGGCTTTATTATTTGAGCGATAGTGAGTTTTGGGGTAACGGTCAGATTCCACTTATGAAAACAAAGGGTAACGAAGATTTATCGAGACCGCTGGCGAGCATCAAAATTTTAGAAGCCACGCATTTTTTAGAAAATGGTGGAGTCCATACCAAGGGAAAATATCAAGTGATAACAGTATTTGACGAAAATGATGAAAAAATTCATTTTGAAGCCCTAAAAAGAGTTTAAGAGATACGCAATAATATAATTACTTAATTAATTACTTACCTTGTTACGTAGCATGCTACGTAACAAATAAATACCAAGCATTATGAAAATAACAATTTTAGGAAGTAGCGCCTTTAGAGAAGAGAAAGTCCGATTATATGATGAGCTTAACAAAATGGGTCATGAACCGATTATTCACCCTCATTATATCGAAAGTGTAAAAGAAGGGAAAACTGAAATAATGGATAGAATCACCAAGGGCGAACATGCTCAATTAAAAATAGAAAATGATTATATCATGTGGTATTACAATGCCATTGTCAGTGGTGACGCCGTGCTAGTAGTTAATATAGAAAAAAATGGCCAGAAAAATTATATCGGTGGAAATGTTTTTCTTGAAATTGGTTTCGCTTACGTAAATAAGAAAAAAATATTTATGTATAACGATTATCCGCTAAAAGGAGAATGTAAATATTTAGATGAAATAGAAGCCATGCAACCAATTGTAATTAATCAAGATTTAAGTAAAATTATTTAATAAAATAATAAAATGCCTAAAATTTGTGATCATACAAGTGTGGGAATGTTGGTTTGGAAAGAAGGAAAACTATTGCTGATAGAGCGAAAGAAATTTCCGTTTGGTTTTGCTCCGCCAGCTGGACATGTAGATGGAGATACTTCTTATGAGGAGGCTGCTGAGAGAGAGCTAGGGGAAGAGGTTGGACTGAAAAGTTTAAATTTAGAAATGTTGGTTGAGGGGAAAAAAGAAAATTATTGTCGGAGAGAAGATGGCAGCTGGCATTATTGGAAAATTTATAAAGCTGAAACAAAAGGAGAAATCCAAAGAAGCTTGGATGAGACAAAACAAGCAGTGTGGTTGTCCGTAGATGAAATAAAATCATTGAGCCAAAGAACTGAAAAATATCTAGCAGGTGACATCTCAGAGAAAGACTGGCAAGATAAGCCAGGAATAGAAGTTGTTTGGTGCGAGTGGTTCAGAAAACTAAAAATAGTTTAAAAAATATTATGAAGATAATGACATATTCAGAAGAAATTGAGGCGGTAATGCCGGTAGTAATAAATAGTGATTTAAGTTTGATAAAATAAGTTGACTATTTTGGAGTTAAAAGTTAGAATTTATAAGGGGAGATGGTTGAATTGTTTAAATATTATGGATGACAATGAGATTTCTCCACTTCTAAATTTATGAGTACATAAATTTATTCGGTCGAAATGACACATTTTGAATTATTGCATTATTTGAAAATTTAAACATTAAAAATTCATTTGAAATTTGAAATTAAAAATTTGAAATTTACAAATAGGGTGTATAGCTCAGCTGGTTAGAGCACTCGCATGACATGCGAGGGGTCTCTGGTTCAAGTCCAGATACGCCCACCTTTAGCACCCCCTCTGCCTATCGGCATCTCCCCCTCAGGGAGGGGGAGAGGGAGGGCACTTGAAAGAAGTTATTTTTAATCGCGTAATATAAGTCGAAATGATTAACTTAGAAGAATGCGAAGGAAAAGAAGACAACGAGCTAGTGCGATTGTCTTTAAAAAATCAGGAATATTTTTATTGTATAATTTCTCGTTATGAAAAAATGATCGGACATTATATCCAAAGAATATCCTCTCTGTCCAAAGAAGATGTGGAAGATATTCTGCAAGAGGTTTTTATCAGTGTCTACAAAAATTTGAATGATTTTGATAATGGACTGAAATTTTCTTCTTGGATTTATCGAATCGCCCACAACAAAACCATCAGTGCTTGGCGAAAGAAAAAATCTAGGCCACAATCAATTTTAAAAAATGAAGATACAGAGTTATTTGATTTTATTGCTAGTAGCGAGGACATTTTGGGTGATTTGGAAAAAAAACATAGCGCCCAAGAATTACACTTAATACTGGAAACATTGGATGAAAAATATAAAGAAGTTTTGATTTTAAAGTTTATTGAGGATAAAGACTATAAAGAAATCTCGGATATCTTAAAAAAACCGATGGGTACGGTGGCGACGTTGATAAATAGAGCCAAGAAAAAACTTCGAGATGAAATATTGAAGCAAGGTATTAAATAGAATAATTTAAATATTATGAATGATAGAGCTAGCGAAATTTTAAAAAACATAGAGGCGAAAAAAATAAAGCCTGCGCCTAAGTGGAAATTTTTACTGAAAGACTATTTGGTTTGGAGCTTGTTTGGGTTGAGCACTCTCGTAGGCGCCCTGGCGACAGGTGTGATAATTTTTATTTGCAATGATCATGATTGGGATATTTACACCTATTTAGGAAAAAGTTTTTGGTCCTATGGATTAATTTTAATACCTTATTTTTGGATAATTATTTTGGTTTTGTTAGGTTTATTAGCCTACTTTAATTATCAACATACCAAAAGAGGATACTTACTAAATCCTTACCTAGTTATAGCAGGGAGTATCTTCGCCAGTATATTTTTAGGATGGCTTTTGTTTAGCAGCGGGATAAGTGAGCGAATGGATAAATTTTTTGCTGGGAATATTCCTTATTACCAGGGAACGGAAGTAAATAAGCAAATTTTTTGGTCCAATCCGGAAAAAGGCTTGCTCTCGGGAGAAATTGATAAAATTAAAAATAGAGACAATTTTACTCTGACAGATTTCAGAGGCAAGCAATGGGAAATCAGAGGGAATAATATTATTTGGAAAGAAGGAGTTGATATGAGAATGAATGAACGGGTAAAAATTATTGGAAAAGTTGGCAATGAAAAAAATGTTTTTCGCGCGCAGGAAGTGCGTCCGTGGGGTTGCGGTTGCCGTTTCTGCGGGGGCGGGCAAAAATATCAACATGAGTCTTGTAACATAGATACAGATAACGGAAACTTTAGGGGAGAAAATGCAACGTGTAATACCAAATAAACTAAATCTATCCTACAGTGTTTGTCATCTTGAGCGGAATTGATCCGCCAGCTGGCGGAGAAATGAAGTCGAAAGATCTAGGCTTAGATTCCTCGATTTCGTTCATCCTCCTTGGGGTCGGATTCACTTCACTCGGAATGACATACTAACAGTGTTTAAGTTGATTCGGTATAAGTCTGGATATTAAAAAGCAACTTTAAATTTCAAAACACAAAAACACACCAATATATTAGTATGTTGGTGTGTTTTGTTTTGTGTTGATAATGAAAGAAACTTTAATAGAGAGCGTAATACTATATTGAAATTGGCCATTTCATTTTAATTAGTAAGATAATTCAAAAAATATGGGAAAAAATAAAAAAGTAGTACTGGCTGGGTTAATCCTAGCTTTTGCTATCGCTACGGGATCATATTCCTTAGCTAGCGCTTACAGGGGAGATTACACTCAAAAAGGACCGAATTATTCTCCAGAAAGGCATGCTTTAATGCAAAAAGCCTTTGAGACCAATGATTACAATCTTTGGAAATCACAAATGGATGGACGAGGCGCAACCAGAGTGATAAATGAAAGCAATTTCTCTAAATTTGCTCAGGCGCATAATTTGGCGCTAGCGGGAAATTATGCAGAAGCTAACAAGATTAGAACAGAATTGGGGTTAGGCAATGGAAACGGTACTGGCAGTGGCGGGAGAGGAGCACATTGTTTATATAATAATTAACTATCCTATAATAAAAGGAAAATTATAGGATAAGAATTGTAAGCGTGGAGCTTGAAATTTCGTCACTCGCTTCCCAAGAGAAGGATTACTTTCTCTTGGTAGCTCACTAGAAATTATAAAAAAGAGCCTTGTTTGTTGGCGTTAAAGCTGATGAATCGAGGCCTTTTTATTTGATAAATTTTTCTTAATTAAGTATAGGCAAAGATGTTTTTATCTTGTATAATACATAAAGAAGAACAAGCTTAATAAATCCCGTCGCTCGCGAGTGACAGGATAAATTGTTTTTATTTGAGTTTATATTAAATTTTAAAAAATAACCAATGTTTAAGATAAATAATTTTCAAAATAAATTCTCCAGTCTTTTTTTAGTAGTAGGATTTTTCGCTATAGTTTTGCTGGGTATCGGTGGTATATTAAACAAAGCCCAAGCCCAAGAAAATAATGCCGATAAATATATTTTTGTTTTTGTCAGAGAAGGTTGCAGTGCTTGCGCGAGAGAAGAGGCTTTCTTAAAAAATATAAAAGACAAAAATATAAAAATTACTCTTTTGGATATTGATAAAAAGGATAATTATGATAATTTTTCAAAGATAATTGAAAAAAATAAATTATCCAAAGTTACTCCCATCACGCTAGCAGGTGGAGAAGTTCTGGTGGGTTTTGATAGCGCTGAATTGACTGGAAAGAAAATACTTAGCTTGGCTGATGAAAATTATAAGGATGTAGGCAACTATTTAGAAGAGCAGTCGCTCACGGAAAATAACGCCCAGGGGGTTTGCCAATTGAGCGGGGAAAGCGCTTGTTCTCAGGGTGAAATAAAAAAAGATACATTGGAAAAAGTAAAAGTGCCTTTTGTTGGAGTGATTGAAACAAAAGATTTTTCGCTATTTTCACTGGCAGCTCTGCTAGGCTTTATCGACGGATTTAATCCTTGCGCCATGTGGGTGCTGGTGGCATTTCTAATCGCACTTTCGCAAGTTGGTAATCAATTTAAAATGATTGTGGTGGCAGGACTGTTTATTGTTGCTGAATCAATGATGTATTTCATGATTTTAAATGTGTGGTATAAGACTTGGGATTTTATAAAATTAGACTGGCTAATGCTTCCGCTAGTGGGGATTTTGAGCTTGGGTGGGGGAGTTTATTTTCTCTATAAATTTAGAAAAAATAAGGGACAATTAGTGTGTGATGTGACGAGTATCGAGCATCAAAGAAAAACTACCAGCAAAATAAAAGATATTGCCACCAGACCGTTAAATATTATTGGTGCTTTTATAATTATCGGCTTGGCTTTTTCGGTTAATATAATCGAGTTTGCTTGCTCAGTTGGGCTGGCTCAGTCATTTACTAAAATATTAGAATTAAATGATTTAAGTTTTTGGACTCAACAATGGTATACTGGGATTTACACCTTGTTCTATATGGTGGATGATTTTATTGTTTTCGGTTTAGCGATTTTTGGTTACAGGAAATTTTATCAATTTGGCGCTAAATATTCCAATTTAGCCTTGCTGATTGGAGGCATTATTTTGATAATTTTAGGAATATTAATGATGAGCGGTAAAAATGTATTTGTGTTTTAAGGTCCAACTTTTCCCCTCTCCCCCTCATCGAGGGGGAGATGCCGACCCGCTTCGCAGTAGCTTTAGCGAGGCGAGTAGGCAGAGGGGGTGTTGCGTACCTTCTAAATTAAAAAATAAGTAATATTTAATTTTATAGACTTTATAAATTTATGAATAGTATTAATAAAAAAGTTAGAGTAAGGTTCGCACCCAGTCCGACTGGCTATATGCATGTCGGAAATTTTAGAACTGCTCTGTACACTTATTTATTTGCCAAAAAAAATAAGGGCGAATTTATTGTTCGAATAGAAGACACGGATAAAAAAAGAGAAATTGAAAATGGAATTGAAAAAATAATCGATATCTTAAGATGGGCTGGCTTTGAATATACCGAAGGAGTAGTTAAAGAAAATGAAAAAATTATTCAAAAAGGAGAGCATGGACCCTACATTCAATCCGAAAGACTATCAATTTATCAAGAACATGCTCAAAAATTAATTGAAAATGGCACAGCTTATTATTGTTTCTGCAGCGAAGAAAGACTTGAAAAATTACGTCAAGAGCAAACAGATGCCAAAAAACCTCCAATGTATGATAGAAAATGCTTAGATTTAACAATAGAAGAAGCTCAAGCTAAAATTAAAGCTGGCAAATCTTTCGTTATTCGTCAAAAAATAAATAAAGAAGGTGTTACCAGTTATGACGATTTAGTTAGAGGAACTATCGAATTCAGAAACGAACTATTAGAAGACCAAATTCTTATAAAATCCGATGGCTATCCAACTTATAATTTTGCCAACGTTGTTGATGATCATTTGATGGAGATAAGTCATGTTTTTAGAGGCGAAGAATATGTTTCTAGCACTCCGAAATATATTCAACTTTACCAAAATTTTAATTGGCCAGCTCCTCAAACGGTTCATTTGCCATTACTTCTTAATAATGACAAAAGTAAGCTTTCTAAAAGACAAGGAGACGTTTCCGTAGAAGATTATATTAAAAAAGGATACTTGAGAGAAGCTATTATAAACTTTGTCGCCCTTTTAGGTTGGAATTTAGGAGATGGCAGTGTGCAAGAAATTTTTTCTATTGAAGAACTAGAAGAAGCTTTTGATGTGAAAAGAATTCATAAAGCAGGTGCTATTTTTGATCTTAAAAAATTAGATTGGATTAATACTCAGTATATAAAGAAGCTTTCCGTAGATGATTTATATATTCAAGCTTTACCTTTTTTAGAGCAGAAAGATTTTTATAATAACGCTAGTGTTGATAAAAAAACTGAAAATTATCTAAAGAAAATTTTAACTGTCGAGCAGGATAGATTGGTAAAATTATCCGAAGTAGGGGAGGAGAATAAATTTTTCTTTATGGAGGCGGATAAAATTGTAATGAGCGCTGAGGATATGCGCTGGAAAGAAAATTCCGATGAAGATACAAAAAATAATCTAGAAAAAGCTAAAAATGTTTTAGAAAATATTGCGGAAGAAGATTGGACACTGGAAAATATCGAGAAATTATTATTGGAGGTTGCTGGTGACAAACGCGGGGATTTACTTTTTCCACTACGCGCGGTATTAACTGGAGAGAAAAAATCACCCTCACCCTTTCAGGTATCTTGGGTTTTGGGACAGTCAGAATCTCTAAATAGAATTAAAAATGGAATTAAAATTTTGCAATAAGACGAAAGCAGGCCTGTTCTTTGCGATGCTTGAATTATCTCTAAAGATGATTCAAGGTACACTCAAATTATTACTCGCAGAGACACAAATAAAAAAACCATGAAAAAAACCATGAAAAAAACAACAATTTACATTAGCGGATTATTTCTGATGATTGTTTTTTGTAATATAAACATAGAAAGTGCTAGAGGTGATGAATGTAGTGCCCTAGGAACTAGTACGGAGAGAGAGCAATGCAAATGCAATCAAAAAGAGAATGCCGAGGAAGCAAAAATATGTTTGGAAAAAATTTCGAATAACTTAGATGAAAAAGCGGCTACTTATGAAAAAATTCTTTTGTTGAAACAAAAACAGAAATCTCTTTTGGGAACGCAGATAAATAGTCTAAACACTGAAATTGTCGATATAAAAACTCAGATAAAAGAAAATTCAAGTAGAATTGAAGGACTCAATAAAAAAAATGATGAGTTGCAAGCGGAAATAATAAGAAATGATTTTCTGATTCAAGGGCAACGAAAAATTTTAGCCAATGTCATAAGATCCTGCCAAGAAAATGACGATAACATTATTACCAAAATTGTTTTTAATATAGAGAATTTTTCTGTTGTCGCTAAGACGGGTGATTATTTTGATCAAACTAGCGATAAAATAATGGAAATAACTGATAGCTTAAAGCATTTTCAGAATGAAATAAAGAATTCCCAAAATGAAATCTCAAAGAATAAAGAAGAGTTGGCAAAAGTTAGTATGTCGCTAGAAGAAGAAAACACTAAGCTACTATCAGCCAAGGCTCAAAAAAATAGTTTATTGGTCCAAACTCAGGGAGATGAGGCTACTTATCAAGCCAAATTGGCCAAGATAGAAAAACAAAAGCAAGAACTCTTGGGCGATATCGATGATTTGTATAATGCTAACTTTGCTGAGATAAGCGCGCTTGCTTCTGGACTCGAAAAACCCAGCAGTGGACTGGCTGCTACCGGATGGTATTATTCCCAAAAAGATTCTCGTTGGGGAAATGAGACCATTGGAAATTCTAAATCAAAAATGAAAGATTTGGGTTGCGCCGTTACATCTGTAGCGATGGTTTTTACTTGTCATGACGAGCGTATAAATCCAAAACAATTATCCGATAAACCGATTTTTTCTTGGGACCTAATTAATTGGCCGAGGAGTTGGAATGGATTAACTCTTTCTAGTAGCACAGCGCACGCCGGAGTCAGTTGGGGTACCATTGATAAAGAAATAAAAGAGGATAATCCGGTTATTGTATTTATAAATGCCAGGAATGGGGCAGGGCATTATGTAGTAATCCATCACAAGGCTGATAACGGCAAATATGTAGTGCATGACCCATATTGGGGGGCTAATATTTACCTTGATTCAAGCGTAGAATTATTATCCAAATTATATAAAGTTTCTATTGGAAAAAATGCTATCAATCAGATGATTGTATATAAATAGGGAAGATGAACAATTTTAAATTTTGAATTTTGAATTTCAAATCAAATTTAAATAATTAAATGACTAATTTGCTAAGTGTCTTTGCGAGACGGTACTCCGTCGTGGCAATCTAGAACTAGCAGAAAAGAATTTGATTAATGCACATCCCAATTTTTTAATTTTTTATTACCAGTTTCTAACTAAATCCCCTATGTCGCACAATCTGTTAAATAAAAGATAGCTTTAGAATAGGTGATTAAATAAATTAAGGCCCTATGAAAAAATTTAAACCAGTTAAAGGTCAAACGGATTATACCAATATCCATTGGGCGCCGGTTATAAATTGCGTTTTAGAATTTAAAGGTAAAATTTTAATTGTTCAAAGAAATAAAAATTTAAATTTTTATCCAAGTTATTATAATGGAATTTCTGGATTTTTAGATGATGATAAAACATTAAAAGATAAAATAAAAAATGAAATCAAAGAAGAATTAAATCTAAAATCATCAGAAATTAAATCAATCGAATTGGGAAATATTTTCCACCAAAGCGCTCCAAAATATAATAAGACTTGGATAGTTCATCCTGTCTTAGTGCACATAAAAACAGATAAAATAAAACTTGATTGGGAAGCGCAAAATTTTAAATGGATAGATATGAACGATGCTGGTAAATATAAATTATTGCCGGGCTTTGGTCGTGTGCTGAAAGAAGTTAAAAAAATATCTAAAATTGAACGATTTTAGATACATATATGTTACCCATATAACTCAAAAAAATAATCAAAAAAAATTGCTTAAAAAAAATCGTTTTTTGGTCAAATTAGGGTACATAGATGTACCCCTCATAATATTAAAAAATGACGTTTTTTTGATCAATTTTAAAATAGTAAAAAAATAACAAAAAACAATTATTTTAGATACATAGATGTACCTCAGATTATTTTAAAATTTTATTTTTTATAATTATATTTTAAAGCGCTCATTAAAAAATATTTTTCATAACAATATTTTATAATTTAAATAATAAAAGTAAGATCAGTATCGCGCTTGCTTTTTTTGCATATGCTAGGGGAGTGATGAAATAATTAAAAATGTAAACATAAGAATTAAGATAGGCTTGTACTAGAATAATAACTTTATTAGTTTCGGAGATAGGTTAATGTACCCTAGAAAAAGTTTGCGGGGCTTAGAAGCTGTTATATTGAGTCATAAGAGTCACTTAAATACATTAAATGGTATGACATTAAATCGGAATTGAAAATATTTTAAATTATAATTTTAAGTTTAATTTATCTAAATTCAATTTGTTTATTGACTTATTATATGCTATTTAAAAACGTTATATAAGCTGTTAAAGAGCATGAAAAGAATACTTACAAAGGCATTCTAGATGCTCAATAAATCAAGTAAATAAAGGTCTTTTCTCTATCGTATGTCGTAAAATCTACATTGTACGACATATCGAATATATAAAGAAACCGCTTTCCTGTTATTCATCCCCTAGGCTCATTTATGAGTACTTTGGGAATAAATGTTACAGGAAAAGCGGTCGTGGATTTTTCTCGTCTAATCGAAAAATCGAATAAGTGTCCCTGCGCCGAGTGTCATTACTTCGCGTCCAGAGCTCAAGATTATGCTCTTTTCGTTAAATCTGATGCATTCTCCATGAATGACATCTTGGGCGGATCTTAATTTGGCAGTAATTCTTTTGCCAATCAAATTATTTTTTTCCACAGCAGATAAATCTTTTATTTTTTGGAATTCTTCCATTGACATTGTTATCCTTCCCTTTTAAATAAAAATAATTTTTTATGAGCATTTTTTAAATGCCCACACCTCTCCCCTGTTTAACTTCAAACATTATACTAATAAAAAAGAACTACCCTGCGTTTCTAATGAAATACTAGCATAAAATAGCCCTTTTGTCAATTTTTTTTGGTGTAACTCCTCACTGACCCTTAATGGCAAAAACCAAGCTGTCTAGTCCGTCTTTGCGATGTTTAAATTATCCTTGTGGATGATTTAAAAATCCTGACGTGGCAATCCAGGATTTAGATTAAATGATCTATTTATGTTTTCTGGACTGCCACGTAAATTCCGAGTACAGAATTTACTCGCAGAGACGAGTTAATTTAAAAACACCTCTCTGGTGAAGGTGTTTTTAAAGATTTTAATTTTATGAAAATATTTAGAGTTTCATCCAAAAAGCTTCTGTTTCAGCAGGGATAAATCCTAGCGATGCATAGAGATTTCTAGCGGCCACTCTGCTTGGATTGCTAGTTAAGCTGATTGATTTTAAATTTTCTTCTTTAGCAACTGCAATTAGCTCTTCTACTAATTTTTTACCCAGTCCCCCACCTCGATAGACACTGCTAACGACGATGTCTTCTAATTTTCCCACCAAGCCTCTTGTCGGCACAGGATAGATTGCTAGTGCTCCAAATCCGATAATGTCACCTTCGCTTTCAATCACACGGCAACGAACTGCCATATTATTAATCAAAAGACTGGGTTCAAAATTAACCGGACCATCAGTTAATTCTTTTAATAGTTCCATTACCTTGAGAGCATCTTTCTCTTCAAAGGGTCTTATGTTGAACATATTTTTAAGATTATTATTATGTATCTATATTAACATATTTAATTTATGGGATGCAAGATAATTATTTCTTTAAATTAATTTAAAAAAATTGTTAGCCATAAAATAATTGTTCCTGAAACCACAGTTCCTCCCAATAAAAGAGGTAAAGATTTTTTAGCTGGAAAATCAAAAACAAAAGCAGCTACAGCTCCCGTTAAGCCGCCAAATAATGGCACAGGCGTAGCCGCTAAAATAAAAATAGCCCAAGGTCCATATTTTTTTATTTTTTTATTAGTTTTTTTCTTGGTGTGTCTAAATAGCCATTTAAAAAACACATCGAAAAATTTAATGTGCTGAGATAGAGATTTGGAAATTGGATCAAGTAAAAAAACTATTAGTATCATAGCAAAATAAGTGCCAAAGATGGAATAAAGCCATGCTAAAAATGGATTCAAGTGATAAACTTTAATAGCCAAAGGGATAGAGGCTCGCAGTTCTGTAATGGGAATCATGGCAATTAAAAAAGTCGCCCAGTTTTTGGGAAAATCGACAAACCAATTTATTACAATATCTTCCATGGATAAAAAAATTTGTATTTAATAAATATATTTTAACATTATGCGGGATAAATACCAACCCCCTCCCTAATAACCTCCCCCTTAGGTACAAGATGGAGGGGAAGGAGAATTATGTTATTTGGGAGTATTGGTTCGATAATTTTCAATCGCTTTTTTGATAGCGTCGGCGGCGAGGTTACTGCAATGCATTTTTAGTGCTGGAAGTCCGCCAAGCTCGTCAGCGACTTGTTGATTGGTTATTTTATAAGCTTCATCTAATGTTTTGCCCTTAACCATTTCGGTGGCCATCGAGCTAGTAGCAATTGCTGCGCCACAGCCAAGAGTTTGGAATCTTATATCCTCGATGATTTCTTCCCCAGCTTCATTTTTATTAATTTTTAAATAAATTTTCATAATATCCCCGCACTTGGGATTACCGACAGTGGCTTCCCCATCGGCATTTGATAATTCTCCCAAATTGCGAGGTTTCATAAAATAATCTAAAACTTTTTTTGAGTACTGCATAAGGTTCATTAAAGCATATTAACATTTTAACATTAAAACATTTAACTGATTGTTGAATTATTAATTATTTTTACGAATTTACAAATGAGAGAAAACTTTGATCTCAGGAATTTGTATATTTGTACTTGATTTGTAGATTTGCGGTTTATTTAAATTCGGATAATACATTGCCAGAAATTTGTCTCAAGCGCGCCACGATTTCTTTTATTTTTTCAATTGTGAAATCAATCTCTTCTCGAGTAGTATGCTTGCCTAGAGTTAGTCGCAAACTGCCATGAGCTTGTTCATGGCGAAGTCCCAAAGCCAAAAGTACATGCGATGGATCTAGCGAACCAGATGAGCAAGCCGAGCCGGTGGAGGCACAAATTCCTTCCATATCCAGAGATAGAAGCAACCCCTCCCCTTCTATATTATCAAATCTAAAATTAGCGTTATTAGGTGAACGTTTTTCTCGGTGTCCGTTTAGATATGAAGCTGGAATTTCTTTTAATACCCTCTCAATTAAATAATCTCTAAGTTTTTTAATTTCCAAAGCGTTATTATTTTTTATTTCATCAACGGCTATTCCCAAACCGACAATGGCGGGGACATTTTGCGTGCCGGCGCGCAATTTAAATTCTTGAACTCCGCCAGTTTGGATGCTTTTAAAGGGTGTTCCTTTTTTGATGTAGAGCGCTCCCGCTCCCTTGGGTCCATAAAATTTGTGAGCTGAAAAAGAAAGCATATCTACGCCTAATTTTTTTGTATCGCAATCTAAATAATTTAGGGCTTGCACGGCATCGCTGTGGAATATTATTTTATTTTTTCTATTAGAATTTAATTCTTTAATCAAATTTCCGATCTCAACAATAGGTTGAATTGTGCCAATTTCGTTATTGACGTACATTATTGAAATAAGTAAAGTGTTATCTCGAATGCTAGATTTTAATTTTTCTAAATCGATCAAACCTTCGCTATCAACTGGCAAAAAAGTAGCCTCAATTAACTCTGCTTTTTCAAGACTTTCGATGGTTTCCAATACGCAGTGGTGCTCGATAGTAGAAGTTATAAAATGGGGCTTAGGGGCGTTTTTACCGTTTTTTGCGCAATAGTGGCTCAATGTTCCGCGAATGGCTAAATTATTGCTTTCTGTGGCTCCAGAGGTGAAAATTATCTCACTTTGCTTAGAGTTCAAAATTTTAGCCACTTTATTACGAGTTTCGTCTATGGCAGCATTGGCGGTTTGGCCCATATTGTGAACTGAAGAAGGATTGCCGAAATCATTAGAAAAATATGGCATCATTTTCTCTAAAGTTTCTTTGTCCACTGGCGTAGTAGCGGCGTAATCTAAATATATTTTTTTCTGCATATAATTTTTGCTTTATCAGTCTCCAGCCCCCTCCTCTTAGCAAGGGGAGGGTTGGGGAGGGGTTTGATAAAATTATTTTGTTATCAAATCACTTAATTTTATATTATCTAAAGTTCTTTTAATTTCTTGGCTCAACTTTACCCAAACTTTTTTGGAAGCGCATTGGTTATTTTTACATTCCGGACTGTTGCATTTAGTAGGTTCAATTTTTCCTTCCAAAGTCTCTACTATTTCTCCGACTGTTATCTTATTTGGTTCTCGTGTAAGGGTATATCCCCCACTCTTTCCTTTTTGACTGACGATGATGTCGGCTCCGCGAAGTTTGATAAAAATTTGCTCCAAATATTTGGCGGAAATATTTTCTTCTAGAGATATTTCTGGGATACTTCGCAAATACGGATAATCGCGAGCCAGGACAACCATGGCGCGCAACCCATATTCAGCTTTAGTGGAAAATTTCATATTCTTTATTCATACTATTTTACTATGCTTTCAGTATAATAAGTTTTACTTTAGTTGTCAAATCTAAATCATGTAACTCCTCGCTAGCCCTTTTAGAACAAACAAATGTAGGTATGTCTTTGCGATGTTCAAATTATCCCTATGGATGATTTAAACCCGTGGCAATCTAGGAATAATATTGCTTAATTAAGAATTCTATTTTTCTGGACTGCCACGCAATTTGAGAGTACTCAAATTACTCGCAGAGACGGGTAAAAAAAGATATAAGAGAGAGGTCAGTGAGGAGTTACTAAATCATGAAGCATATAGCATGCAACATACAGCATTGGGCACAATATTAGCCTTTATAATATGCTTAGTCTTTTATATTAAAAACAGAGATATATCTATATCGATAGATTTATCTCTGCTGCCGGACTCTGATTCGGTATTTTTTTTCAGGGATGATTTTTAGATAACATCCGCTTGTATATCTTTAAATACCCCTTGTTTGTTCTTATCTTTTCACCATCTAAGGGCAATCGAAAAACTGATTGAGTGCGCTTTTTTTCTGGCTTTTCGATAATCTCCCCCACTACATTTTTTCTACAAAAAGTTTTAAATTCCCACGTGCCTAATCCGACAATGTTTTCTTTTATTAGCAATCCTTTCCGATGAAGTTCAAGCAGGGTTTTTGATATGACTCCTGAATGATTTTTATTTTTAGGATCTATGAAGCGCCATTTCCGCATCTTATCGTATATAAACACTCTGGATGCGAATTTCTCCGGAGGGAGAAGACTTAAAATCAAAAGACATATCTTTTCCCACTGCATTCTTTTATAAAAGATGCGGAGTTTTTTGATTTCTTTTTTTATTTCTGCTTCTGATTTTATCATATCCAACCTCTTGTTTTTGAAATTTTATATTCAACCAAAGAACTGCAATAAAATTAACTATATAGCTTTTATCAAAATAGTCAACAAAAAATAAAACAGGAGCTAAGTCTAAAAACGACTTACTCCTGCGTGATTCCCTTGTGGCCTAAGCTTAGGCGCAGGCGGTTGGTTTCCGATTGACTCTTTTTAACCGAAAAAAATTACGCAATGATAGCTTTTTCCTTTTGGGAGGAAAAAGAATTTTCCTAGCCAACCTTCTTCCATCAGGAGAGAGTTTAAAAGCTGCTTGTATCCATTTCTTTCCAGCCATTAACTCTTGTTGTTCTGGCCTACCCAAAACTCTTTTTTCGCAAATTTTTTCAAATTTTATTTGCGACAGAGATGTTCTGCCTAAATCTTCCTTTCTAAGATATCCATCCAAAGAAAGACTCTGCAAAGTTTTAGATATTGTTGCTAAGGTGTTTGCTTTGTATTTTGCCACAGTATCAATTTCTTGATTACATGACGGGTTCCAAAGCCCCCATTTCTGAATTTTATCGTAAATGAAATATTTTGAAACCAATTTATAACACTTAGGTAAAAGCAGAATCAAGAGACATACTCTACGCCAATGATGGTCTCTCAACAACTCTTCAACTTTTGCTCTCACTAAATCTTCCGTTGCTTTTTTATACATGACATCATCTCCCAAACAAATTAATTTTTATTTTTTGAAACGATGAACACAAAAAAATGAACTGCGATAAAATTAACTATACAACTTTTACGGGAATAGTCAATGATTTTTATATCAAAATTTTTGCAGTAAAAAAGAAGCCCAATGCGATATTTCCGCATTGGACTTCTATTAACTGAAGAGAAGAAATCGCTCAGATACTATCTCTTTAGGAGTTGTTTGTATTCTTCTTCGTCAATCTTAACAACTGGAGTAACTGGCGGTGTCCATCTCCTTTCGCCATTTTCACAATAAAATGCCAGAGTTCTTTTGAGACGGACAATTCCTCGAACAGGAATTTCCTCTAGTTTTACTCCCAAAAAAGACAGTCGCAAGCCTCCTTGTAGCCTTGGTCATGAGATTTCTCCATCATAGCACTAAGCCAAAAAAACGCTGAGGCCATAAAAACGATAACCAAAGCTGCCAGTATGGTTCCTGCATGCTCTCCGTGGCGGAGTGTGGTAAAAATACCCATCCATCCAAAAATTCCCAAAAAACTGATTATGGCGATCGTTGCCCACTTTTTCATAAAATCCTCCCTCAATTATTTATTGAACTAATAAGAATAACTATCCATCACAAACTTCCGTAAATCATTACACAAATATTAACTTCTGTCAAACTTCCGGGCGGATGTAATTCCTTACTGACTATAGAAAAACTGTCATTGCGAAAAATTATGTACTCATAATTTTGTGGCAATCTCAAGCGATTTATCTTAATTCGAACAAGATTGCCACGTAAATATTGATTACAATATTTACTCGCAAAGACGAGGTGGTACAGTGAATTGCTACGTTCAGCGAGATATGTGCATGGGAGTTAGTGAGGAGTTACTCCGGGATTTCGTTAAAAAAAATAAAAACAGGACTGAAAATACTATCTTGCGATAATTTATTTCCAATCCTGTTTAGGCTTATAGCGCTTGCTTGTTAACAAGCTCTTCAAAAACAGCAATTACTTTTTTTAAACATGAAGGGATACGTTCACCACAAACATGTCTTGTCCAGGTTATATAGCCTCGGGCTTGATTTATAGAAACTCCATGTTCTTTTATGCTTGGTTCGCAACCCTGTTGTAAAAATTGAATCACTTTCTGAATTCTGCCTCGGTAAAATTTCTGTTTTTTCCGAGAGAGAGTTGTCCAGGCTTCGCTTGGTCCAAATTGGTCAAACTCTTGGTGAATCGACATTCCTGTAATTCGATGCGATCTATGACGATTGTCATTTTGGGTTGTCTTTTTTGGATTAACGCGAAATATTCTGCTTTTTTCTATAGCATGAATAATTTTTTTCACAGATGCTTTGTTGGTTATTGTTGGAGAAACCGTAATATCGTCTGCATAAATAGAAAAAATCAGATCATAGCCATGACGCGTATTGCAATAATGCTCCAAATCATCTACAATTCCCGCCCAAGAAATAACCAAATTTGTGAGATAAGGGGAGGTCGGCGCTCCTTGGATTAGCCCTCCCTTATGAGTTGTGAGTTTTATTAGAATATCACAGAACTCAAAAAAAACAGCTGGGTTGTCCACTCCATAGGCATAAAGAGTTCCGGTAAAAATATCCTCAAACATATTTTTGAGAACTTTTATTTTTACAGAAGGAAAACAGTTTTTGATATCGACTTTAACTATCCAACGTCCTACTATCTTCTTTTCACGGGTTTCTCTCAGATGCGCTTCAACCCCATTTTTCATAGCAACGCCTGGGACAAATCCACACAAATTTTTATGCACGGGAATATTGTGCAAAATTTCACTCAAAATACTTTGTTGCAAAGCTTTAAGATCTTCGGCGGGGGCATAACAATCTCGAATACTTCCGTCTTTTTTCTTTCGGGGTTTATAGCGATACGAAATTCCGCTAGTTAGTATTTCCTTGATTTTTTCCGGAGAAAACTTATTTGAAAGAAGGCTGGACAAAACAATAATTGCTTTTTCTTGAATTGTATTCATATCCGCACCTCCTTTGCGCTAGATATTATTTTTTTAAAAAACTTGAGGAGAAAGACAATTGTTATTGATTTTCTCCCCAGTAGGCCCTATGAAATCAGTTATCATTCGGCACTTTTGAGAAATCTCGCAAAAAGCACCTAGACTGCAAAAGCACTGGGGCTAGGTTGCAAAAATCAAGGATCTCTGCAATGCCAAAGATCTCCGCAACACCCAGGAAAAGAATACTCGTGCAGTCAATTCCTTTCTACTTCATCAGCCGTCCGTTAGCAGACGACCGGCTTAGGTGACACATTCGTCAAAAATTACGCCACCTAGCATTTCGGCCTTGTAATTAATATATAAATCATTTATGTGATTGTCAATGGCTACTACGCAAAGAGAAATTTCGTGATAGTAAAAATAAAAATGATTTATCGAATTTTATTTACATTTTTTATTATTTATGCTAGGTTTTAGATATTAATGTTGCCCAAAATTTCAATAACACAAGAGGAGGATGCGCTATGGGTAGGGTTATTATGCTGGGGGATTTCGCGTTAAAAAGAGAACGAGAAAAAGCTTATCAGGAGCTTGTTGATTTTTTTAAAAATAGCGGACTTCAACAATGCGCTTGGGAGCTCAAGTCAACGCTCCGTAGCAACACATCTGGACTTGTTTTCACAAACTTTCAAGCTGAGAGTATTGTAAAAAAACTCAGCTATAAGTTTAAAATTACTCAAGCTGAATTGGAGCACTTTGCAACAAAGGAAGCTGTCTCTGGATGGGCCAGCGCTCAAGCGAAAGTTATTGTTCTTAGGCGGACTAAGCAAGGCTGTGATGACGAAGAGTTTTTAAACAAATTAGATGCCGCTATCGAAAATGGTTTGTTTGAAAACAGCGATGCTCTGCAGATGATATGCGATATAATTCGCTATTATCCGCGAGCCAAAGCAGTTATTTGGAAAAGGAAATAAGGAAAATCATGGAATTTATAAATCAATAAAAAGGAGATGCTCTCAGTCAGAAAGCATCTCCGTTTTTTATTTCTCTCCTGCCAATTGTCCACAGGCCCCGCTAATATCAGCGCCGAGACTTTTACGGATAGTAACGGTTACCCCTTCTTTTTTGAGAATATCTTTGAATTTCTGAGTGGTATTGGGAGAAGATGGGTTCAGTCCAAAGCCGATAGAATTATAGCGAATTAAATTAACATGCAATAACTTAGCACTATTAATTTCTTTTAAAAACTTGGCCAATTTTAAAGCGTCTTCTTTAGTGTCATTTACTTTGTCCATTAAAATATATTCAATAAATATTCGCCTATTACTTTTTGATAAGTAATTTTTTAGAGCTAGTTTAAGTTTATTTAAATCATGCAGTTTATTTATTTTCATAAATTCACTGCGTTTGGCATTGTCGGCAAAGTGCAATGAAATAGCCAGATTGGCTTGTGGAAAAGTATCGGCAAAATCTTCTATCTTATCTACTACGCCGGCTGTAGAAACAGCGATACCTCTATTTCGAAAGTTAAATAATTTTGGATCAGTTAGCTCAATAATGCTTTCTTTGACATTCTCCCAATTTAAAAACGGCTCCCCCATTCCCATATAAACAATGTTTTCAAATTTTAAGTTTTCATTTTTAGGGGCTAAGTTATTTTTTATATATTGGCGCCAAAATAAAACCTGACTAGTGATTTCATCTACTGTTAAATCTCTCTTGAACCCTTCTTTACCAGTCGCGCAAAAAAGACAGCCCAAGGCGCATCCGGCTTGCGAAGAAATACAAGCCGACCAGACATCGGGCTTAGGCGAAATCAAAACAGTTTCAATTAAATTTTCATCTTTAAGTACAAGTAAAGCCTTAATAGCCCGCTCATCCTTAGAAACTAAAAGAGTTTTTATTTTAAAAGGTAATATTTCTATTTCTTTGTTTAAGATAGTTCTTAATTCCAGCGGCAAATTGGAGATATTCAAAAAAGATTCTTGTGCATCGATAAGAATTGCTTTTTGAATTTGGCTCAAGCGATATTTTGGAATGCCGTTTTCTAAAATTAATTTTTCTAATTTTTTATTATCCATGATCTTGTCCCGTTAAATTGCAGTAATCTGCACTATTTAACTGGGATATTTCTTTATGGAAAAAGCTCTCAATGCAAGACGAGCGCATGAGTCCCTTGAAAAAAGTATCGGAAAAAATAAATTTTTCCCCTGAACTCCAGGTGGGTCTCAATTTTTCACTCATCTATTCTGAAAGCTTTTTCAATTTCATTATAGCTCAAATTGATATTCTTGGCTAATTTACAAAAATGCGCTTTTGCCTGGAACATTTAGATTATCTTTGCTATAATTAGATAAAATAACTAATCTATAAATTTTATTCTTATGCGTATTTCATATTCAGGTTTAAATACTTATCAGATTTGTCCACTTAAATACAAATTTCAATATATTGATAAAATTAGAACTCCCAAATCCAAAGAGGCGGTTTTTGGAACATTGATTCATTCTACTTTAAATTTTGTACATACCCCAGGCATACTGTCTCCTTCTATGGAACAAGCTCTGGATCATTTTTCTAAAAATTGGAACAGTGATGTGTTTGAAAATGAGCTAGAAGAACGGGCCGCTTTTTCTCAAGGAGTAGAAATTATTCGACGTTATTATAATGATAATGACATCGCTAGAGTTAATATCGTGGCCCTAGAGAGTCCTTTTCAGATAAAATTAGGTGAGCACACTGTCAATGGAATTATTGATCGTATCGACCGTACTGAAGATGGCTATGAGATTGTAGATTATAAAACAGCTAAAAAAATGCCTTCTCAAGACAAGGTAAACCACGATGTACAGCTCACTATTTACTTGCAAGCTTTTTTGGATAGATATCCAGAAGAAAGAAAAAATTTAGATAAATTAAAAGTTAGTTTATATTTTGTAAAACATGGCGCCAAGCTGACCTCAACGCGCACTGAGGAAGATTTGAAAAAAATTGAAGAAAAATTTCTGGAAGTAATTGAAAAAATTGGCGAGAGCGAATTTCAACCAGTCATCAATCCTCTTTGTGATTGGTGTGATTTTCAAAATCGTTGTCCGATGTGGCGACATAAATTTAAAGAAGCACGGAAAATTGATACCGAAGAAGTAAACACTGCTATTTCAGAATATATCGCCGCCAAAGATGAAGCCAAACATATTCGCACCAAAATCGCCCAACTGCAGGAGGTTGTGGCTAAATATATGAATCAAGAAGGCGTGGAGAGAGTTTTTTCTGATCAGGGCATCGTGGCGCGCACCTTAAGGCAAACTTATAAATATGATGATAAGAAAATAAGAGAAATTCTTGAACCGCTGGGTAAATGGGATGAAGTCAATAAAGTTAGCGCCACGGCTTTAAAAAATATATTACCCTTAATTCCATTTGAAGCTAAGAATAAAATTGAAGAAGCCAAAACACTTGACAAAGAATCAATTGGGTTTAGTATTAAAAAGCAATAAAATCCCAGCAGAGCTCAAAGTTCTTGCTGGGATTTTTATTTATCTGTCTTGTGAATTTAGAAAATTATTTCATTCTAAATTTATTTGAAATTAAAAATTTGAAATTTGAAATTATTCACCATTAATCACGCTTCCTTCAAATTCTTTCCCTTCAATGTAATTTTTCATATTTTCCAAATTTTCTCCGCCAATAATGGCTACTTCCAAATTATTTTCTTGAGCCAGTTTTGAAGCAATTGGATCAAAAGGTGCGCTCATCCCTGGATCCCATTTATCCCCCACTATCTTTCTGAATTCTCCCCAAGAAATTTTTTCTATTTTTTTAGCGTCTGCAAATTTATTAGGATCCTTATCACAAAGATATTTGATATTAGAAAGATTAATTAATTTTTTGGCCTTAAATCTCTCGGCTAAAATTGTAGCCACATAATCAGTCGACCAGCCAGGTCGCCAACCAGCGGCCACCATTATTTTTTCCCCGTTGGCAAAATGCGCATTTAGATCCTCTTTGGTGCGAGGGTTTTTGTTTATGCGCGGATGAGCATGCTCTTTGAAAACTGTTTTGATAAAATGAGCATTCATTCGAGTAGCATGCAAGCCTAGCCAATCTTTTTCTTCATCATCGACACAACCCATCTCTTCAGCTGCTTGGATGTAAGTTCTAGCAATTTTTCCTCCTCCAGTAATAATTACAAAACGATAGCCTAGGGCAATTTCTTCTTCGATGACTTTTTTAAATTTAGTAATAAAATCGGTATTTATTTCTTCTGGAAATATTAACGACCCGCCCAAGGAAACTATTACAATTTCTTCGTTCATAATATGTGTTATACCGAATCAAATAAATCTATTCTACAGCATTTGTCATCTTGAGCGGAGTTGAGCTCAGCAGAGCGAAATGAAGTCGAAAGATCTGGGTTTAGATTCCTCGATTTCGTTCATCCTCCTTGGGGTCGGATTCGCTTCACTCGGAATGACACCGTAGCAGTATTTAAATTGATTTGGTATTATTCTTTTAAAAATTATTTATTATCCCGCAAAAAAACAACCCACCTAAAGTGGATTGTTTTACTTAATTTTTCTTTTTATATTCAATATTATAATTACTTACCAATAAAGCAGACGCCACGAATACCGAGGAATACGCTCCGAAGCCCACACCAATTAAAATTGCCAAGGAGAAATATTTAATAGAATCTCCACCAAATAAAACGATCGTTATGAGCACTATTATTACTGTCATTACAGTATTAATGGATCGCGCCATAGTTTCCAAAATGGACTTATTGACGATCACCTCGAAATCTTCTTTTTTGCTTGATTTTGTCAAATTTTCTCTAATTCGATCATAAACTACAATAGTGTCATTGATAGAATAACCCAAAATTGTCAAAAGAGCGGCGATAAAAGAAGCCTCTACTTCAATGTTAAAAAATTTCCCCAAAACTACAAATACTCCTAGGGTGATTACAATATCATGAGCCAAGGCGATAACGGCGCTTATCCCATATTGCCATGAGGCCATGGGGTAAGAGATTTTTCTAAATGACCAGGCGATATAAAGTGCAATTCCGATAACTGCCAAGATAAGAGCTCCAATCGCATTTTGTTTTAATTGCTTGGAAATCGATGAGCCGATAAAATCCACTCTCAATAATTCAACTTTTCCATCAAACTCATTTAATTTTTCCACCACCTTTTCATTAATGTTTTCTTCCGAGCCTAAATATTTCAAAACAATAACATTATCTTTAGATTCTTGGACATTAAGGCTTTCTAGCCCAATATCTTTTATTTTATTTTCGACATCTTCTCGTGAAGGCACGTGAAATTCTTTTGGAGCTTCTTTATTTTCCTTAGGCGTGGCATTTTCTGCGGGGACAGTTTCGGAAGCTACTTCATCCTGCACAAATTGCACCTCCATCAGAGTTCCCCCTTTGAAATCGATACCCAATTTTAATCCCCAAAAAAACAAAACAAAAATACTTAACACGGTAAGTGTACCTGAAAAAATATAAGCGTATTTTCTTTTTCCTATTATGTTTATCATTTTTTTAAATTATTTTTTCTTAGAGTCTGTTCTTATTACCAGCCACAATCGTTTAGCAATCCAATCTCCAATAACAAATTGTAAAATTATTCTTACCAAAATAATAGCAGTAAACATGGATAGGGCTACTCCGATTGTCAGGATAACTGCGAAACCTTTGACAAATCCAGTTCCCATCCAAATAAGAATCATGGAAGTAAGTATAGTAGAATAATTTCCATCTCGAATACTTGGCCAGGCTCGACGAAAACCTTCATTAATAGCACTTTCTAAGCCACGTCCATCGCGTAATTCTTCTTTAATTCTTTCAAAAATCAAAACATTGGCATCTACCGCCATTCCAATGGAAAGGATAAATCCGGCAATTCCAGAAAGAGTCAAAGTTATCGGCCAATCAGAAACTACTCCCGAAAGTTTAAAAATACTGATCATCATCGCGGAGTAAATAAACAAGGCAATCGTGGCGATAAATCCAAAGAATCGATAATATAAAATCATAAAAATTCCCACAATCGCTAGTCCCGCTACTCCAGCTTTGAGACTTTTTTCCAAAGATGCTTTGCCCAGAGAAGCGCCCACACTTTGCTGAGAAACTAATTTTATCGGTACGGGCAAAGCTCCTTCATTGAGTCTTCTTTTTAATTCTTTGGCCTCATCTACGGTAAAATTGCCAGTAATAACGGCTTCTCCGGCGGTAATTTCAGCTTGCACTACGGGCGCACTAATAATTTCATTATCCAAATAAATAGCCACTTTCTTGCCCATATTGCGCTTAGTAATTTCAGCAAAAAGTTTCGCCCCCTCATCATCAAATTTTAGCTGTACTTGGGGTTCCGATACTCCTTGATCAGTAAAAACAACAGCCGTATCTTTTAAGTTTTTTCCAGTAAGCTCAGTTTCTTTCCAAATCCAGTAATCCTGATAAGCGTCAGCCGTTTGCTTGGAAAACAAAATATGCTGAGCTTTAATCTCCTTATTATTTTCCTCCCCTTTTTCTTCTAGTTTTTTAATAATATGCCAACCAAAATCAGTTTCTACCAATTCTGGATAAAATTCTCCATTTTTTAAATTTCCATTAAATAACACTTCATCAAACTGAGGCACTAAGTCCCCTTTCTTCATAAAATCTAAAACTCCATCCGTATCTTTTGAACCAGGATCTTGATTGAATTCTTTGGCTAGCGCAACGAAATCCCCGCCATCTTTAATTTTTTGCAATGTATCTATGGCAGATTTTCGTGAAGTCTCATTGCTGGGCGCCAACATTTCATTAAATTTTTCTTTCTCAGCTTTTTGCTCCTCTTCGGTTTTTTCTTCTTTGAATTCCAAATAAGGGGTTTCTTTAATTAAATCTTTTAAATCCTCGGCACTTTTGGCTCCGGGATATTCTATGATAATTCGAGGAGGATTGCCAGCTACTGCCTGGATTAAGGCTTCGCTAGTTCCAGTAGCGTTAACTTTTCTCTCCAAAACATCTTGGGCGGCTTGCACAGCTTCTTCTTTCTTATTTTCATCTATTTTGGAAGTATCCACTTCATATTCCAAACGATAACCTCCCTGTAAATCCAGGCCCAAATTAATTTGGGCTTTATTAACAAAATCAAAAATCGGCGACATAAATCCAACCGTCTTAGGATAGGCCACCACTATCGAAACTATAGCCAGGAAGACAACTAGTGAAAATTTTAATCTAATTTTATTTTGAATACTCATATCTTCGATTATAAGCTAGAATTCAAAGCTTGGCAATATTTACCAACATTTTAGCATGTTAGCATATTAACATACCAACAATGACGTCATAATAAAACTATGGCCGCGAGTTGGTGACTAATTTTATTGAGAAAGATTTTTAATTAGTTCTAATTTTTTAATTCGGCTTAGTTTTTTAACTTGGGATTCTCTTATTAGCGCGGTTGATTTATTTTTTGATTTTTCAAACCACATCAAAAAGACTGGGCGACGCATTTTAGTATATCGGGCGCCCAATTTAGAACTATTGTGTTCGACTAATCTTCTTTTTAAATCCGTAGTGATACCTGTATATAAAGTTTCATCCACGCACTTCAGTATGTAAACATAATACATATCAATTATTTCACACAAACTTTTTTAAACTTAATTTATTATATCACTATTCGAATAAAGAAAGATATTTTTCGTAACCCTTGTCTTTTAATTCTTCTTTGGGAATAAAAAGCAAAGCGGCAGAATTCATGCATAGCGTTTTCCTCCCTTGTCTTTTGGGCTGTCATTAAAATGGCACTTCATCTCCTTGAAAAAAATTTTTCTCGCGAGCTTTTCCCTGGTGTTTCTCAATAAACGAATTCCTACCCGAAGCGCTCCTGTAAAGCTTGTAGCGAACATTGTTTTTTTTATAATAATCTTGATGGTATTCTTCAGCGGCCCAGAATTTTTTGCGAGGCAAAATTTCTACATCCAGGGGTTTATCATAAATTTTTTTGGCATCAATTTCATCAATAACTGCTTGGGCAATATTTTTTTCTTCTTTGTTCTCATAGTAAATAGCGGGAGAATATTGAACTCCTCGATCGCCAAATGAACCGTTTGCATCAGTCGGATCGGTGTAAAGAATAATGTGCTCCACTAAGTTTTTGTAAGTTGTTTTTTTGGGATAATAAGTAACCTCCACCACTTCTCTATGTCCACCCTCAGCATAATTTTCATAAGTAGGATTTTCACTTTCGCCCCCAGAATATCCGGAAGTTACTTTAAAAATTCCTTGTAGTTTCTCAAAATCAGCTTCCACGCACCAAAAACATCCTCCGGCAAATACAGCGGTTTTAGCATTAATTGGAATGGTTATATTTTTCATAGAATTATTATTAATAAATAAGTTACTTCTTAACACTACAATTAAAAATATACTGGCTACTAAAATTAATCCGCCCAATATTTTAAGCTTATCTCTCTTATTCATACTTGGTGCTTTAATTTTTTGACCAAATAGCCGGCCAAAAAAGCAACACCTTGCTAAAACGCTTGTAGCCCAAACGATTAAAAATTATCGGCACCACAAATAACAGTATATTTATAATAAGCGAATTATTTGTTTTTAAAGATTTTTTAATATTCATATATTAATTTTGGTGAATTATTTTTTTGTAACCTTAAAAGAATTGTCTATTAATAATACGTAAAAAATACCATTTTCTTTCATGAAAATGGTATTTTCAACCAATTTCCCTCTTTATTTCGAGAGAAAATTAAAAAATCTGCCCACAATACAGGAAGCGCGTTGCAAACAAATGATTATTTTTTAATAAAGTATTCTTTTTGCAAGTTTAATATCTAATACCAAAATCCAGCTTTTCAAATGTTGCTGCAATGCCTTTTGGTCTTTAATTGGTTTTTTCCAAGGCATATGCTCCGCGCAACCAAAAGAAAAACATTCTAATCGAATAAATTTTCTTTTTACTGTTTCTTTAATTGGTTTTTTTGCTAATTCGCTAGAATTAAAAACATTCTTCTTGAGATGTTCTCTCAGTATTTCAATTCTTTCTTTATATTCATTTTCCCGCTCATCAATAAGGTTTTTCCAGATATCCAAAAATTGATCTTCGATTCCCATACTCCCCATCCAATTCAAAAAAGTTTCTGACACCATGTCCCGCACCTCACTCCAAAATTTTTTTCTTTTTATATTTACAAATTGGACAGAATCATCAATTAAAAATAACAATAAGATCAACCCCGTAACTTCAAGCTCATTGAAAATTCTATTCTGATCCTCTTGATCTCTTTTTTCAAAATCAATCAATTTTCGAAACTGCCCATCTCTAAAAACAGTAAATGCCGATTCGCAAACCATCTGCACCAAAAAACCAGCTTCTTTCTCAGGATCATTATTACTAAATAATTTTTGCAACATAGAGTTCATACTTTTTAATTTAACTTTTATTTTTATTTTTTTATCACTAACTCTATTTAATTTAATTCTCAAACGTACATCATCATTACAGTGTTAGGACGGCCGTCACCAGATTGTAAGGCAAATATTTATTTCTTTATTTGCTTTGTTTGTGTTGGTTTGAAAAAATATTTTTTGAGTTTATCCTCATTGTCGATTTTCATGGCTGTAATTACTCGAACATAATTTGTGGCTGAATATAATCTTATTAGTTCTAAGATAGGTTTTTCGTAAGGATGAGGAGAGATAAAAACACTTTGTTGCAACTTATAGAATTCAAGAGTAAATAAATGTTTGCGCAGAATACCGCGAAACTCCCGATCTTTTTCGGGAATATCAAAAATTACAATCCTCCATTTTTTATCCCACTTTGTAGGCTTCTTGAAATTTATCGTACTTCCTATTAAGTTCAATCTACTGGCTTGCTTGTGTCCCTCTGGCGTGAGTACGAGTTTAAAAGACCCATTGGACATCTTTTTTTCCTCAATAAGTTTTTCCTCTGAAAGTTTTGCAATAGCTAGATTGACCTTTCTTTGATTAATGTTTTTCCAATCCTTGTTTAATTTTCTAAAAGTATCAAAATACCTGCTGGGTGAATTAGAAAGTCCCAGCGCTACTCCGCCCAATAATATTAGCATAACTTTTTGTTGATTTTCACCAAACCTATACATATTTTTAAAATTAAATTAATTATTTTTTAAAAAATTATTTACAGTGTTAGGACGGCCGTCCTAACACTGTAAGATCTAATATCAAAAATTTACTATCAGGAACATACAGCAATATGACGGCCGTCATTAGATTGTAGTTTTGAGCTAAGGTGGAAAATGTGTATTTTAAAATTTTTTGAATATTTTTAAAATATACTCTTTATTTTTTTCTTTATAATATATCTATTTATACCACAAAATTTAGATGTCGCGAGCTGATAGCTGTCACGAGAAAGCACACTTTCTCCTATTTAATTTCTACTATAGCAACTTCAAATTGATTCTTCTGTCCTGGATTAAATTATATAATAAATTTCTCAGGATAATCACCGGCAATTTCCAGAGCTCGGAGATATCTACTTGCAAAGGTTTTTTGTTTTTTCCCACACATAAGCCTCTTGTTCCATTTTTTCTAAAAATGAAGATTTCGCTTCTCTGTACGCAGGATAATCTTCGGGATACAGTGCATGGTTCTTTTCTTTTAAAATAGAATATTCTTTGGCTTTACTGGGAAAAGTACGAAAAAAATCTCGCATAATCAAAAACTGCTTTTCTTTTAATGAGTTCCTCTCACAAATATGAATATTTTCTGTTTTGCTCTTATCATTTGCCATTTTGAAAAAAATTTGCGTATTGGGCGCAATATAATCTTCCCCCCATTGATAACCCAACAAAGTCATCCTTTCTCTTTGCTCTAGAAAATCTTCTATTTTTTCTACAATTACTAAAACATCAATAACCGGCTTAGCTTTCATTCCAAAAATAGAAGTGCTTCCAATGTGCTCAATTTTTAAAGCTTTATCGCCAAATAATGATTCCAGGAGGAGCTTGATTTCATCAAATTTTTTTATCCAGTTTGGATCATAATTTTGGAGGTAATATTTTCTTTTAATATTTTTATCTAGGACCATAAATATTTTTTTATGTGATTAAGTTATACAATAGATTTATCGAAATACTCGCCAATACTTTCTAATTTTTATTTAAATAAAATAGGCAATCGAAAACTTTGATCATTTTCTGATAATCCTGAAGGATTATCTTTTTCAAAAATAATTTCTCCTTTCTTCGACTGCGTAGCGTCAAAAATTAATTCAGCCTTAAACGGTACAAAATCATCCACCATCCAATCGCCCACTGCCTGCGCAACTGTCTGGGCTAAAATATTTCCATTTTCATCCACTAACTTAATCGGAAAAGAAGCTTCGAAATACCAATTTTTAGCCTCACCTTTTATGTACAGAGGGCTTTTGATAACCGTATTTTCGATAGGCGCACTAACTTTTATATTTAATTCCGCTTCTTTTTTCTGAGGCTCTCTGAGTCCGATACAACGCCAATTAATCTCTGCTTTTCTGGTTTCCTCGCTCACGACACAAGCAGGATTGCAACCTTCCCGCGCGACATTTAAATTAGCATCAAACCACCAAGTTTTACTATTTTCATTATACATACCCTCGCTTGTGACTTCTCCGTCTTTGACACATTCATTTTGCGCAATCAGCTTGGCTTCTTCTTGGGTCAAAATATTATTAATTTCAGGGCAAGGGCTAAACTCACAATTTGGACCAGCTCTCCCGACAGCACTACCATCTGGACAAATTTTCGCCTCCTCGGTACAAAATTTATTTTGCTTGGAAATATCCCCAAAATCGGAATTATATATCGAGGCGCCCCAAATAAAAACAATAATCGCTATAACCACACTGACTAAAATTAATATAATTTTTTGCATAGTTTAAATGTTATGATTTTATTTTTTTACTCCAATATCTTTATTTATATCACAAAACACAGGTAAGATGTAGGCACAGCGAAATGACGGCCGTCGTTTCGCTGTACCTTTTTAAATGCAGGGTGGATTAGTTTTTTGATTCAAAGCCTTGAGTTGTTTTTAAAATTTTAAAATGTCTTAATGTTTTTCATTAAATAAATCCAGATAATCGTCAATCCTGCCACTATCTTCATTGGCTTTATTTCCTTTGAAATATATCTCGATAAATTCAATTAATTCTATAGTTTCCGTTTCTTTGTGATAAGCATAAACAACTCGGAAAAAACTTTCCCGAGTAGAGTCGCAATGCATCCGAACTTTATAAATTTCTACTCGGCTATTCTTATGCAGTAAACTCCAATGCTTAGCCCCATTACCTCGAGGTGCCTCGGTTAAATATTTATTTTTCAAGTTAATAAAATCTTGAGCTAAGGTTTTATATTTCTTAAAAAGTTTTTTGAAATCTTTTTTAAATTCAGCGGTTTCTCTAAAATTTATCATATAAAAGAAAATTAAAGCTCGTCATAATCTCTAACGGAAAGTTTTTCGTTTCTATAAAAGACTCCATTGTATTCTACTTCCTCGCCAATTTTAGCCACTCGCCAAGGCATATCCTCATGGGAAAGATCAGAAAGCTCCTTGGCAGTTTTATCAGCCAAGCGTCGAAGCTCCCAATCGATATGTTTAATTTCCTGAGCAGATAAGGGAGTTAAGTCAATTTGGTACTCTGGATTAAGGAAAAATTTCTTTTGCTCTTTATCATAAAATTTTGAACGCACTTCTTCTATCTCATTTTTAGCTTTCATTTCTTCAATGATTTTAGCAAACATCACCGGCGTTGGTCCAAAATGATTTTTTATATACACCGCTCCCATTAGCTGCTCTTCATATTTTTCATAATAATCAAAATCGATAAAATACAGCAATTTATAAATCACCGTCATCCCGATATTGGGTTTGCCACCTACTTTCTTTAAGATATAAGTCAAAACTGTTTTAAATTTCTTTTGATTTTTAATCGGCACAGAAATCCGCACTTCGCCCGCCGTAGCCTTTTTATCCGCCAAAGCTTTAGCGTTGGAGGAGGCGAAGGAGGGCTTTCTATTGTGTTCCTTTTCGAAAAATACTTCTCGTTCCTCTCCTATGGCACCGCTAAGAAATTTAAAAAGTGTCACCCCAAACACATCCGCCAAAACACCTGCCTCAGTCACCGTGACATCTCGCTCGCCTTTTTCTATCTGCATATAGGTAGGACGAGAAATCTTTAATTTTTTAGCCAAATAATCCTGAGAAAAATCATTTCTCAGTCGCAGTTTTTTAATTTTCTCATTTAGCTTATTAACCATAAAGTTTAAGTTATGTTTTTATAGCCTAATTATACAATCTAATCGGATACTTGTCAAATAACTTTACACCACACAATGCATACATATTTTACACTGTATTTTATATGTTTTTTATTTTAATAAATTTTGATAAATTTCTAGATCCTCGTCAGTAAAAGAAACAAAATAAATTTTTTCCAATTGGTGCTTTTCTTCGGCGATAAATTCCTTAACTGCATCCACTGCAATTTGAGCCGCCTCCTCTATTGGATAACCATACACTCCGGTGGAAATATTAGGAAAAGCAATGTTCTTTACATTATGATCCACAGCTAGATACAGACTCATCATATAACAACTTCTCAACATATCGGCTTCGTGACCGTTTTCATTGCCATAAATTGGTCCCACAGTATGAATCACCCATTTGGCGGGCAATCTATATCCTTTGGTAATCCTGGCCTCGCCTTCCATGCAACCACTTAAGGTTAAACATTCTTGATATAATTCTTCGCCCGCAGTCCGATGAATCGCCCCGTCCACTCCGCCACCGCCCAAAAGCCGACGATTAGCGGAATTCACAATCGCATCTAGTGGCATTGCGGTAATATCTTCCTTTATAGCAATTAATTCTGTGGGCATAAATTTATTTTATTTTTTAAATAAACCTCAACTCCAGCTCCTCTTTTACTTTTTCCCAATTTGGAAATTTTCTGTTCAATAACCTAAGGAAATTTTTATTATGGCTATGGTATTTCACGTGGCACAACTCATGGGTAATTACATAATCAATGCATTTCTTTGAAGCATTGATAAGCGACGGATTTAGAGAGATTGTTTGATTTTTTGCATAGCTTCCCCATCGTTTATTCATTTTTCTTACAACCAACTTGAAATCAAAATTATAATCAAATTTTTTCACTATCTCATCTAGTCTCTCATTAAATACTTTCTCTATTTTATCACGATACCATTTATCTAATAACTTCTTATTCCTAGCACTATCCCGCAAGTTACCTTTTGTATAAATTATTAGCCTCCCCTTCTGTAATGATACATAATCATCTTTTGATTTTTCTACGATTAATTTATATTGACGTCCTAAATACAAAAAACTTTCCCCCGAAATATAATCTCTTTGCACCCTTTTTCCTTGAAACTGAGCAAAAAACTGCAACTGTCTTTCTAACCAAAGCCACTTCTTCTTTAAGAATTTTTCAATCTCATTTGAGTCCATTTTATTTGGAGCCCTCAACACAATTTTCATATCCGGATAAACAGATAAACTAAAGGTTTTTCTTTTTTCCAAAATTAAATTATATTCATATTTATATTTTCCATAGATGAATTTTAATTTTTTCATAAACTAAATGTAGCATGATTATTTTGAATCAAGTCCATAACGGTATCAATTATATCTTCCATTTTTTCATGAGTAAGTTCAATACCCATCTCTACCTTAACCCCATCATAAAGATAATCATCGATAGCCTCTTTCATCCTTCTTTTATGCTCCATATTTTTCCACCAATCTACAATCGCATTTTCACACACCACCATATATAATTGAGAAATAATTTCCGCATATTTATCATCCGAAACGCCTAGCGCATCAAATTCACTCTTGATATTCCTATAAATTATATCCGCTCCAGCTTTATCAATTAATATATCCGGGATGCTTTCATCTTTTTTATCTATCATTTCCGCGTTAATTCTGCGCGCTTCTTTGAGCGCTTCGATATCAGCAATTTTTCCCAATCGCATGGCCTCAATCAATGCACTAACTTGCTTGGAAAATTTATTATAAAATTCTGGGTCTTTGGTGGCATTTTCGATAATAGTTCTCTTCGTTTGAGCCGTAATAGCGTCAGCCTTGGATTTATCAGAACCCATTTCTTCAATAACTTTTTCGAAAGCTTCTTTATCAGTAATAGTAATTTCTCTTGTCAAAAGCTCCGCTTCTTCAGCTTTGATGTTTTCATCCATTATTTTAGTTAGAGCCTGCTTATATCTACCAAAATCAATCCGCTCTGCATATCGCACGCTGGCAATTTTTCGCAGTTCCATAAATTTTTTTAATTCCTTTCGATACACATCCACGTTGGGAAATTCACGCGCGAAATCTTGCAAGTTCATACACTCATTGAAGGTGGTTAAAAATTTACGTAATCCGTCATAAAATTCTTTTCTCAACTGTTCATCTCCCAGATATTCCAGATAGGCCTCATCATCGTCTTTCACGCCCCTAAATATATCGTGCAAATTTCCATAACTATCCTCCAGCTCTTTTACTTTGTCCCGCACATCTATAAGGGCGCCTTTAACATCATTTTCATCATAATTACCAAAAAGTTGCATGGCAGTGCGGATGTTTTGAGCGTTTTCTGAATAGTCGATAATGTAGCCCGCAGTTTTTGGCAAAGAAAAATTATCAAATAAGCGATTAACCCGAGCAATAGCTTGCAATAGATTATGATCACGCAATTCCTTAGCTAAATATAAGACAGTGTTACGTGGAGCATCAAATCCTGTTAATAGTTTATCCACTACAATCAAAATTTCCACCCCATCCTCGTTATATTTAAAACTATCAATCACGCTTTCTTCATATTTTTTTAAGCTTTGATATTTTTCCTTAATATTTTTTAAATATTCGTCCACTTCTTTTTTGTGCTCGTCTTTATCATCGATTAAGCCATTCTCATCAGAGATTACTAGAGCAGTTTGAATTTTTCCATTTTCTCTAAAATATTTTTCAAAAAGTACGGCAGAATATTTTGAAGGTGCCACGATTTGCGCTTTTAATCCAGTGTCCTTAAATCTGGCTAGGTAATGTTTTTCTATGTCATAAGCAATTTCAGAAATTCGATTAGGGTTATTGGCGATAATTTTCTTTTCAACTTCTTGCTGTAATTGGTATTTGTGGGCCTCGGGTAAGTCCTCTGTTATTCTATCCCATTGCCGATCAACCTCTTTTTTATCCTGCCGAAGATCCACATACCGACCTTCATAAATCAAAGGTAAAATAATTCCATCAGTCAGAGCGTCATCGATAGTATATTTATCAATAAAACTTCCAAATTTTTGTCTGGACTTTTCTTTTTTAAGAAGAGGTGTGCCGGTAAAAGCAATATAGCAAGCATTGGGAATAATTTTATTCATATCAAAATTAGCGCTACCTCCCTGAGAACGATGGGCTTCATCAATCAAAACAAAAATATTATTATCCAAATCTTCAAAAGGAATACTATCCCCATCGGCTATTTTAAATTTATGGATAAGGGTAGTAATTACGCTTAAATCTTTCTTTTCAATAAGGCTCAAAAGATTTCTCTTGTTTTTAGCTTGTTTTACTTCTTTTTTCAAGCCGGCGTTTTCAAAGGTTCCCTTGATCTGCCTGTCTAAATCCTTGCGATCAGTCACGATCAAAACTCGAGGGTTCACAATTTTTGGATCTTCAATTAAAGCCTTGATAAACATTACCATCGTCAATGACTTTCCGCTCCCTTGAGTATGCCAAAGAATCCCGCCTTCTCTTTTGGTCCCATCTTTACCAGGAATTTTATGATCTATCCTGTTTAAGATTCGTTTAATGGCAAAGTATTGTTGATAACGCATTACTTTTTTAATTCCTGCATCATAGAGGATAAAATTCTTAGCCAGATCCAAAATCCTAGCTTTGTCAAAAAGTGCCGCCACTGCCCGATCCTGATCAGTTACATCTCTTTCTATTTTTTGCGTATGATGTTTGGTAGCTCCGCTAAGATCAAGGCAAACTTTTTTATAAATATCTTTTTCAATTTTTGTAGCAATTAAATTTTCTACTTTTTCTTCCAATTCTTTTTCGCCATCTTTTTCTCGCCATTTGGCATAAAATTCTGTCGGAGTGGCAGTGGTGCCATAGCGCAAGTCTTTACCATTGGAACCCACTAATAACTGGGGGTAAATAAAAAGTCTGGGACAATATTCGGCTCTTTGGTTGCGAGTTAATTGTCGTAATGATTCCTCGATATCTACGCTAGATTTTTTATTTTCAATTACTGCTAGAGGAATGCCATTTACGAACACTACGATATCAGGGCGAATATCTTCTTTTCCGTTGGCTTCAAATTCCACTGCTACTTGAAAAATATTATTTTCTATATTTTCAAAATCGATAAAACGAAAATTCTGGCTCATTTTTTTACCATCATGAAAAACCTGAATGGTTTTGCCTCCGCTAGTGGGCATAATAGTTTGGTAAATTTTAGCTGAGGTGTCTATCAATCCCTCAAAAGGAATATTTTCTAACTCATCAATCGCTTCAAAAACTTTTTCTTCGCTAAATTTATGCTTTTGCCCTGCATATTCATAGCCATTGATTTTCATCAAAACCTCGCTGGCGGTTTTCCTTAGGATAAATTTTCCCGTGTCTCCTGCCCTCTCTTGCATTAGTTCTTCACGAGAGATATACTCATAACCCAAATTCAAAAGCAACTCCACAAAAGGCAATTGCGACTGCCTAGCTTCATCAAAATCTATATCTGATATACTCATATTATTATATAATTAAATTTTACAAAATCTTAGCAAATGTCATTTCGACTAAATAAATTTCTGTACTCGGAAATTTATGCATGGAGAAATCTCAGTTTTATTATTAATTCTTCATTCTTAATTATTCATTACCAACAGGCGTGCGAATATTTCCCGTAATTAAATTATTTAACAAATATTTCTTTTGCTCTTTTATAATTCTCAATTTTTCTTCCAACTTCTCAATCTCCCGATCCGCAATCACCAAAATATCCGCAATCGCTTTTTGTTCTTTTAATTTTGGAATTTCCAAAATAAGATCTTTTAAAAATTTGAAATGACGATTGTACCCAGTATTCGGAACGCTAATTGTATCTAATAAATAAAATAAAAATGTCGTATCATATTTTTCTTTTCCTTGAAAAACTTTTGTACCATCGTTTCCTAAAATAAATGGAAAATCAATTAACTTTAATATTCGAGTGTGATCACCAAAAATTATAAAAGGTAAATCTTTCTTTATAACAAAATCTTGATTATTAGAATATCCAGCTATTTTATTTTGAGATTGATCAACAACTGGAAATGAACCTTCCTTTAAATAATCTTGTTTCTTTTCGCCCCTTACTTTACTTTGTACATAAAAACAATCAAAAAATTCAAGTGAAGCCCATTTTTTACTAAACCTTTTTAATCTTTTTTTACCACTCAATAATTCCTGCATCAAACCTTTTTTGACATTTTTCTTAATCTCAATCTTCCTCGCCATCTTCCCCACCATCTCATCCCAAACCTCCAGCACCGCAACAATACGCTTTTGTTCGGGAAGAGGTGGAAAATTAAATTTAATTTTTTCTATTGTAGCCTTTGATAAACTAGGCACTCCAGAAGCCTCATTGTATAATTTCCAATTTATTTTTTGAAATACAAGATTTATATATTTTGCAATAGTGTTTCTATAATTATAAGTATAAAAAAGTGTATCAACAGTCCAAAAATCACCCTTGAAATAAAAAGGTTTATCAATGGTGCCTTTTCTCCCAATGAATACAGTTTCACCAGAATAAAGACATTTATTAACTGATAGCATATAGCCACCTGTGCCAAAAACGGGAATATTTCCATTTTCTAAATGTTTGTAATCCCTTCCACTTCCAACAGTTAAAACATCTTTAAATTTTATCGCTTGCCACCCATTAGGAATATTTTTTTGTGATTTGTTAATTTTCTTCATTTTTTTCTTCAGCTAATTTACTTTTCAAAAAAGGCTTTAGTTCTTCTATTACCTCACTCTTTAATTCCTTATAAAATCCTTTGAATCTGAATTTTTCAATAATTTGATCAATCATAGTTTCGCCATTACCCAAAATCTCCGCGGGATTATTTTTTATTACTTCTAGTAGAGCATTCTCCAGGTCAACCTTTTTATTTTCAGATAATGTATAGGAATTATTGTTATCTGTAAACATCCTGTATATTTGAACAACTCTCAATTTATGATTATATTCTTCCGCTAGCCTCTTTTTTTGTGATATATTTTTTTGTCCAAACCAAGCTATCCAGAGCATTGGCAAGGAAACGGATATTTTTAACAATAAAAATTCCCAGCCTTTTAATTTCTCTCCACCATTATTATAAAGAGCATCAAAGTCAAAAGTATTGGAAAAAATTTTTGGCTCTAGAAAAACTACTAGGATAATCACCAAGGGAGCCACAAAAATAATATAATCCAAAAATATCGGTAATTTTTTAAATAACAGATTACGTGAAACAACCAAAAACTTAAGGAAATCACTTTTTATTTCACTAGCTGTAATCATCGAACCATCTCCCGAGTATTCCATTTTTGACTCTTGATAACCCTGCGCTAAGGCTCCTATAGTTGCCGCTGAAAGCAGGGAGCCTACATCTTTTGTTTTGGTTTCATAATCTATTTTTATTTTTTTAATTTCCTCCTGATTAGTTTTTATGTATGGAGTAATTTCCTCTTCGATTTTTTTATTAAATTTTTCAATACTTTCTATATTATCGCTAAATTCCTGAACTTTACTTTTCTTTTCTTCTGCACCATCAAATAATTCACTGTGTTTTTCAGCTATGTCCCTGTGAGCATCAGCTACCTTTTTTTGTATGCCGTCATCTTTAGTAAGCTCAATATGAAAATTGGTTATTTCTTCTATTATTTTTTTTATTTTCTTTTCCTCACCGCCAGTATCACCGTTACCAAATAAATACTGAAAAAAATCATTTATCTTAGATTGAACCTCTTTCACTCCAGCACTTATTGATTTTTCACCATCAAGAAGTTTTGTGTGTAAATTTTTTATAGCATCAAACTTAGAATTTAACTCAACAATTTTAGTTGCTCCAGACTCACCCACTGTGACAAATAAGTTTTCATATTCAGATTTAATGCTTCCAATTTTTTGCTCAATTTCAGTAATAATAGCAGGGTCACCATTAACACTACTGAAAAAATTTCCATACCACTCACTAATCGCCTTAATACTTGGCAATGCATTCTTTGCAAATGTTTCAATTTCTTCCTTGTTTAGCAATTCGTTTTCTTCTTCTCGCATTGTTGCTTCCGATGAATTTTCCATATGTTTTTAATTAATATTCGATTATTTCTCCTTTATCTCCAATCTTTCAATCCCATTTTTCTCAAATTCTTTTTCCATTTTTTCAATCTTTCGCCTTTTCCAAATTTGGGAATGGGTTATTTTATCCTCTTTTGTCCCATAAATTTCTTCAATTTATTTTTCACAACTTTTTCCTTATTTTTAGCCACTTTACGGCATTGCGGTTAATTGCGGTTAATTCTTATAAAACTTATAAAACTGTCATTTTTGCCTTAATTTGGGGATAATATTTTTATAATATATGGGCAAAACTTATAAAAATTTCGTACTACTTATTAATCCTATTTTGCTTGCTTCTAATTGCTTCTAACTAATCCACCTTTCTCATTCTTCAAAAGAAGCCGTAGTTGAGGCACTTTTTGCCCTTGCTTCTAATTGCTTCTAAAATTAAAAACTCGACTCATAGAAAGTATCCTTTGAATCTCCAACCTGTCTTATCAGCCCTATGTCCTTCATTTTTCGTAAATCATAACTAATCGTCTGTTGGGGAGTATCTTTCACTAAAGCCTCAGCTCCTTTTCTCGTTATTCTTCCATTTTCCGCTAAGTATTCCCAAATTTTCATCTGTCTTTCATTTAATTTACTTAGATTTTCTCCAGGCAAAATAACTCTAAAACTGTTAGAGGTATTTTTAAATATTGGTGGCAAAAGTCCCCATTCATTCATCTTGGTAAAAACAATATCAATGCCTCGTCCATACTCCTCCAAATAATCCAGATCTTTTAAGCGAGCGGCAATAATTTTGTTTCTACTCATTTGAGAGTTTTTTATATTTTCTACCGTAACTCCCAAGGGCAAATTCCCAGGATTAAAAACTTCTATCCTATCTTCAAAAATATTTACCTGCGTATAGGTTTCCGTAATTCTATAATCACGATGAATTACTGCATTGGCCACTATTTCGCGAATAGCTTTTTCTGGATATTCATAGCGCTCAACTCTTTTCGTCCCTACAATCTCAGCGCTCTTTTTTATATTTCGCAAAATAAAAGATTGCATACCATCTATCTGCTCATCAAGCGTACCATCTACATCCAGGGAGTCTAGAATATCCGAATGAACACCTGAACCCTTATATCGCACACAGCGAATTACATATCGTTGGAATTGCAATTTCTTCTGAGGTCTATTTTCAGCAAATATTAAATATCCTGCGATTGTTGGTTTTGAGTCTTCTCCACATTTTTTTACAATACCAATATTTTCAAGAACTTCTATATACTTATCATTTTTTTCAAAATCTCGGGCAGCTTTTTCGGCACTCTTTTTCAAGAAAGAAATTAATTTATCCTGAGATAAATCATCTAATATGGCATCATCTGCGCAATTTGTATCAAAATCATCACCCTGCGCATTGCGCACATAATCACGCATTTCATTTTCTGTCATTTTCCTATCAGTATTTCCATCACGAATATACGCACCGTTAGGTAACCCCAATTGCTTGATATGATATGGCTTAAATTGATTTTTGCATTCAGGGACATAGACAGCTAAAATTTGTTTATCATATAATGGTAAAATATAATAATCCAACCTTAAAACAGCATTCATTTCATTGGCAGAAAGAGTGCTCATGTTTTCTTGCAAAATGGCCGCATCATCAACGCCCACGACCATAAAATCTCTTGTACTTTTATTCTCCGCTACGCCAAATACAATAATCCCACCATCTTTTTTGTTACCAAAGGAAGAAAGAGTTATTCTGGTTTTAGCTTTAGGAAATCCTCCGCGAGCATCTTTAAACTCAACCAACTCCGTTTCTGATCCGGATTGAAGGGCATTTTTTATTTCCTTTATTATTTGTGCCTTATTCATATTATTTTTATAAACTTAATCCAATTTTATTCAACTGTTTTTTTCTCTTATCATTTAGTTCTTTTTCTTTTTCAATTTTATCATACGGAATTTTTCCTTTATTCAAGCCACTTTAATTCAAACTCTCTGTTGATTCTTATGAAATATCCTGCTTGTTTTATCAATATTTTTGTTATACATTCATCTCATCAATCCTCACCTGTAAAAATTTACTCATTACTGGATAGATTCTTTTATTATCCTTAAACTCATGTGTCATCCTTCCTGCTAAAATCGCCGGAGAAATTCCATTCTCCTTAGCAATTTTAATTATTCCATTTTCTAAATCATCACTACACTTAAATAAATCTTTCATAACAGAATTAAAATCAGCGATTAGCATTTTCTGGGCAAAATGATCGGCTTCTTTTTCAATTTCCAATGTTGCATCATAGTCTTTTAGATCAATATGAAATTCTTTTTTGCTATGCAAAAGTAAATGCCCAATTTCGTGAAAAAGATTGAACCAAAATTTTCCTTCATCTTTTCCTTTGCAAGTGGCAATCATAATCAAAGCTTTTTCGGGGCTAATCCACTTGGTAGCTGCTTGGATATGTGTGTTTTCAAGATATGGCACGTAGGCTAATACAATTCCACATTCAGCAAATATTTTTTCCAGAGCCTTTAGATATTCCTCCTTTCCTTTTGTGGAAAGTAGTTTGATTTCACTCAGTCGATTAAGCAAAGTTTGTTTATCAAAAACCGATACATTTGACGATTGCGCTTTGATGTCTCCTAATCGAAGCCATGCCGCCAGAGTGTAATGATCTAAATTATTCCGATCATATTTTCTAAAAGCGAATTCCATAGTTTTATTTATGAATCCAAGTGATGAAACGCCAAGAAATTTTTGCAACTCCAGGACTATTTTCGTAAAGTTTTTTTCTATCCATCTTTGATTGCTTACTTTTCCAATTTTTGAAAGCTCTTTGTAAGTATGTCTGAAATGAGTTAGATGTTTGACGTCTTTTTTGAGATCATTTTTTTGATTCAGCCTAGCTAAATCAGCCTCATATCCAGCCTGAAGATTTAACCAATATTCTACCGATAAAGGAAATATTTTGCTGAGTTTTACTGCCATTGCTTCCGTAATGGGATTTTTGCCATTAATAATCTCATTAATTATTTTTTTTGACATCCCTGTTCTTAGGGCTAGCTCAATTTGGGTAATGTTGTATTCCTCAATGTAATCTTGAAGAAATTCCCCAGGATGAATAGCCACGGGTGATTCCCAGCCAGTAATATTATTTAAATTTAATTCTTTTTTGCTCATATAATTCTTTTTTGCTTATTAATATTTTATGCAATCTATTTTTTATAATGATCACTGATTTCCAATATTTTTAAAGCCGTTATAGTCTCCTTTTTATATAGACCCTCCTCCATTTTTTGAAGTTCGTTTCCAAGAGGTTGGCAAATTAATCTTTTGCCTTTTTCTAAATCTATTGAAAATAACCCAGCATATCTTCCTTCTAAAAAATGAGCTCGTCCATTGCTGGGAAGCTCCAAGTCACAAAAATTTTTTGCAGATTGGATGCTTTTCATTCTTTTGGCGATAACACGATTACTCTTAGCATATTTCAATAAATCTTTTTGTATTTTACTTTTTTGCCACTCAATCTCCATAATCCCAGCGTAATTTATTATAGTATTTTGATTAACATTTTAGGTTAACTTAAATATAGCATAATTATAAAAATAGTACAAGTGTGGTGTTTATTTATTTATCTCCAATCGATCATATCCATTTTTCTCAAATTCATCCCAATATTTTTTTTCATAATCATATAATGCAACTCCGAAATATCCGCCATTTTCTTTGGCCATATTATCTAATTCTTCTTGGGTGTGTTCTCTACGAAAATCTCGCCAAGCTAAATCGTTGGACAAATTATCATGCGTTGAATATTCTTCAAAGTCGCTGACTATTGGCAATATTTTGTCTTCGTAAAAATCTTCATCCAAGAATTCATTACAATCAAAATCACTAGCATATCCCAAGAGATATGTTTCTAGCTCCTCCATTTTTCCAGATAATTTTTTATAATCCTTCTCAGGAATTACATCGCCAAGAATCCCAACAACACCATCAGCAATTGAAATCATTGTCATCAAGTTTCTATATTGTTCTTTGGTAAAATCTATTTTCATAAATTTTTTAGTTAAATACAAATTATTTTTTACTCTTCTTTGATTTTTTCTCTCTGGATTTATGTTCATCTATAGTAGCCATAAAATCTTTGGTTTTTTGCTCTATCTCAATATATTTGTCGAAATCAGATTTAATTTTTTTGTCTTGAATTTGCCTATATTTTTCATATTCACCCAATGCCAGAGCTTCTGCCACTTCATGACTTATTTTTCCCGTATTAGAGAGTATTTCTCTCTCATTAAATTTCAAAAATGCATCTAATTTTTCTACCCAATCCTTCATCCGCATCAAAATACCTCTTTGAGCTTGCATTTCAGCATAATCCAGATACATCGTCACAATTCTATTTAAATGATCCAACTCTTTTTCTTGCAGATAATTTTTGGCAATCACGACATCAGTTTCGCGAATCGCACCTTTCGGTGAATTTTTCCAAACAGTTAAGCCCATATTAGCTTTGGAGCTATCCACTCTTTCATGAATAATTTCTGCAGCGGTCTTTCCGGTGATAGCAAAATGAAGTTTATTTTGCACGGTTGCGAAAAATTGCTTGGTGATTTCTTCATTTGGATTATAATCAGCACTACACTGCGCATAAATATCAGTAACTTTTTGATACATCCGCCTTTCACTGGAACGAATATTTCGGATTCTGGCTAATTGTTCTTCAAAGTAATCCTGCCCAAAAAAGCCATTTGGATCTTTGAGTCTTTCATCGTCCATTGTAAAACCTTTGATAATGTATTCTTTTAACCTTTCAGTCGCCCAAATGCGAAATTGAGTTGCTTGCACCGAGTTTACACGATAACCAATCGAAATAATAGCGTCAAGATTGTAAAAATTGGTTTCATATTTTTTGCCATCATCGGCAGTTATTCGAATTTTTCGAATAACTGAATTTTCAATTAATTCCTTGCTTTTAAAGATCTCTTTGAGATGATAATTGATCGTATTAACTTCCACATCAAAAAGTTCAGCCATTCTTTTTTGAGTCAACCAAATAGTTCCGTCTCGCAAAAATATTTCCACCTTAACTTTTCCATTAGGCGTCGTGTAAAGCAGAAACTCAGTAAAACTGTTATTTTTAACAATATTTTTTTTATTTTTTGCCATATTTTTGTGTTTATTTAATATTTAATTCCTTTAAATATTTTCTCATTTCTTTTTCCAATTTCTCAATTTCTGGATTTAGTTTTTCCAATTCTTTGAGATTGGCACTAATATCAATCGGTTCTTCTTCCACAAAAGTATCCACATATCTTGTAATATTAAGATTAAAATCATTTTCTTGAATTTCTTTAAAATTGGCAATATGGGCAAATTTTTTTACTTCTTTCCTTTTTTTATAAGTATCTAAAATCTTTTCAATATGCACTTCGTCTAAATGATTTTGCGCTTTGCCAGAACGAAATTCTTTGGAAGCTTCGATGAATAAAATATCTTTTTTATTTTCATTAGCTCCGCCTTTTTCTCTGGACCTATCAATTACCAAAATCGCCACCGGAATCCCAGTAGTACTAAAAAGATTAGCCGGCAATCCAATTACCGCATCAATAATATTTTCTCGGATAAATTGTTCTCTGATTTTCCCCTCTGCTCCGCCACGAAAAAGCACTCCATGAGGAACGATCACCACTACTTTACCTTTTTTAGGTTTAGCGGTTTCTACCATATGCGTAATAAAAGCAAAATCGCCCTTGTCTTTCGGAGGCACACCGCGCCAAAATCTTTTATATTTATCACTTTCGGCACTTTCGGCTCCCCATTTTTTTAAACTGAAAGGGGGATTCGCCACGCAGATGTCGAACTTCATTAATTTATCATTTTCCAATAGTTGAGGACCATTAAGTGTATCGCCCCACTCCAATCTCGCGTGGTCTTTGCCATGTAGGTAAACATTCATTCGTGCTAATTGATAAGTGCTACCGGTAGATTCTTGTCCGTAAAGAGCATAATTTTTTGAACCTTTTTTCTCCACTTCTTCTCCGGCTAATAAAAGTAAGCCTGCGCTTCCCATGGCTGGATCACAAATCCTATCTCCCGCTTGCGGATCAGCCAGTCTAGCAACCAAGGAGGCCACCGAGCGTCTCGTAAAAAATTCTCCCGCTTTCTTGCCTGCATCCGCTCCGAAGCGTTCAATCATATACATATACGCGTCCCCAATCACATCCTCTTTGACATCACTAAAATCTATTTTATAAAAATCATCAATCAAATGACGAATCATTTTATTGCGTTGCTCCAATTTTCCCAGCGTGGCTTCAGAATTAAAATCAATGGCGCTAAAAACACCACCTAATTTTTCTTTATTGTTATCCTCGATGGCATGTAAAGCTTTATTTATTTCTTCACCAATATTATCATTTTCAATCGCACCATAAATATAATCAAAAGTGGCTTTAGGCGGGAGATAAAAACGGTCATTTCTCATCTTTTGCGCGATTCTTTCCTTATCTGTGCCAAAACGTTTTTTGTATTCCTCTAATTGTTTTTTGGATTTATCACTGATATATTTAAAAAACAACATTGCCAAGGCATAATCCTTGTAAATACTGCCATCCACACTACTTCGAGATGAATCGGCAGCTGCCCAAAGAATGCTATTTAAATCTTCTTGAGTATATTTTTTTGGTGTCATATTTTTATTTATAGATAAATATTGTTTCCAATATGTTTTGATTAATTATTTTTTTTCTTTCTAAAATTTTATTTTGTCTTTGAATGTTTTCGTACAACTCAATAATTTTTTTCTGTTCGTCTAGCGCTGGAATTTTAATTCTTATATTTTTTAAATCCCCGATTAAAATTGTTTTTATTGTTGAGCCTGTTTCATATTTTTTTATTTCTGCTTGGCCCATTTTAGAGTTAAGATAAATTGTCAAATATTTAGACAGAACTTTTTTTTGATCAGGCTTTATTATATAAACCGAAGATGAGCCAATTATTTTTTTACTGGAATTAATGCAGGTGGCAGAAAAAAATCCACGTGCCCCCATCACTACATCATTATTTTCTACGAACTTATCTCCATAATTTAAATCAGAAATTTTTTTTAGATCATTCTCCGTTATAGACAATCCATTCCTGGTGTCCTTAGCTTGAATTAAAAAAATATCGCTATCCTTTTCTTCCTGGATAGCCCCCCTAAAAGAATATCCTGAAACTACTTCCGCAACATCGCTTAAATTATATAATTTTTTATCAATCATAGATACATTATAGCACCTATGTTTTTATTGTCAACACCCACCACCCTACTGCACTATACATTATATACCTTAAATAAAAACTTGTCAGATTAAACCCCTATTCTAAGGGCTTTTTTATTAAAATCAATATTCTCATATTTTAAAATATATTTTTTTCTTTCAAACTAAAGAAGCTGGTTTTGGTTAGGATTATGTGGTCTAGCACTTCAATCCCCATTATTTTCCCGGCTTCTTTGAGTCGATTGGTTGTAGTCAGGTCATTATCGGAGGGTTCTGCGCCTCCTGAGGGATGATTGTGAGCGATAATTATCGAAGCTGAGAAGTTATCAATAGCCGGCTTAAAAACCTCTCTAGGGTGTACTAAATTAGCATTCAAAGTCCCCACCGAAATAATTTCTTTGCAAATGAGTTGATTGCGAGCATTTAGATATAAAACGACGAAATGTTCTTTTTTGGCCGTCCTTAACTCTTGGAGTTGCGCTACGGCATCTTTGGCGGAGCTTATTACTGGTAGATTATTGTCCTCTACTTCCAGGGCGCGCTTGGTTAATTCAAAAGCCGCCAAAAGCAGACAGGCTTTACTGGTGCCAATACCTTTAATTTTAGCTAAACTTTTTAAATCAAGGGTTAATAATTTTTTGGTCGGAAACTTTTTTAAAATTTCCTTGGAAACTTCCAAGACATTTTTACCCACTATCCCAGTGCGCAGTAAAATCGCCATCAATTCATAATCCTTTAGACTTTCAACACCCTTCTCTATCATCTTTTCTCTGGGCATCTCGTGATTGGATAAATTTTTTATTTTTGACATATTTTTATTTGTCCCACTTCTGGGATTTTAGTACGTATTTACACATACAAGTGTACATTTTCTTGCATCTACATTTTACGTCAATACAGGGCTTTTTGCAAAAAATAAGTAGAAAATAAATACCCGGGATTTCTATGGAAACACCGGGTCAGAAGTTTTGAAGATGTAGAGTTGGTTCATAACGCCAACACTCATATAGAAGCGGCGTTCGATGACACAGCGTTGGAATTAACTCAATACAAAGAAATGTAACTCTCTTATGCAAGGCGTAGCGTGCGATCTCTTTGATAATGATTACACATAAATCCTTTCGCAGATGCGCCAGATATAAATCGTTGTATTGAGAAAAATTTATCTTTCCTCGATAGAAACTGCCCACCAGATTATCCGGCGGGGCCAGATCTTTAAGCCAAAGATCATATGACCAATCTGGTGAGATACGCGCGTCAGGCGTGATGCCGTCTGACAGTGTGTGACGCGACATTACTGAAATCCGCACCCCATCCGAATTGGTTGGTGGCAGTAAAATACATTTTGTCCGAAGCATAAACACCTCCTATTTGCTATTTTTAAAATACTATCCTAAATCAAACTCTTCTTTAAAGCATAATACGCTATTATAGCTAGCTGGTCAACTTAAATTAAAAATGTAAAATTGACGCGGTCGTGAGATAGTTATATACTTTAGGTAGGTTGAAGCATGGTCTATTTATCTTATAGCCTCAACGCGGGCTCAAAAATAATTAAACACTCTTTATGTGACATAAGTACTAACCACTTAAAGATTATTTTTTACAGCAGACATCTTTTTTGTCTCTGGCTACCAACCTATTTATCTTCGCTTTATCATCGTATAGGGCGAGGATATTTTTTTTATTTTTTACTAAAAGACATTGAGCCAGCATTATTTTTTAGAAATAAAACTAAATTATTATTTTCATCAAAAGCCAAGCTAGCTGTTTCTTTTAGAGACTGAGAAAATATTTCCCCATCTGAATTATCACAAAACTTTTTGGTCTGAGCTAGATTAATAATATTTATAGCGTTTTCTTTTAATTCATACGTACCAGAGAAATCTGCGCAATTTGTCGTGGCTAAAATTTTTCCATCAGAGGAAAAGGAAAGATTAAAATTAACTGAATTAATCGGTTTCAATAAGACATCATCTTTTAAAATTAAATCTTTCCATAACCAAATGTTTTTAGTTAAACTATCTTTCGGGTCATTCCTCCTTAAGCCTCCCCGGAAAACTTCTTTTTCTCCAATAGAAATTAAAACTTCATTGTTGTTTTCAGATAAGATCAAGTTATTTCTTTCATTCTTGTAACTTATCCCCTCATTAGTTGAGATATTTTCAAGTTTCAATTTACCGAAATTTTTACCTGATAGCTGAGCTACTTTTTTGTAAAAAGTAACTTCTATTTGGCTATTTCGGGCGTTATCATAATAAATAACATTTTTTTGGTCTTTATTTGAATCCATTCCTTTTGCCAAAGAAGCCATAAAAATCCCGCCAATTAATAACACCACTAGACTACTAATAATAAATTTCTCACTCATAAAAATATAAAAATAATCTAAAAAGTTAACTTTAGATTATGTGCTATTTATTTAAATAAGTCAAGCGAACTAAGACATTTTAACATATTAACATTTTAACAATGAAGCATTAAAAAAAACCTAGATTTTAGTCTAGGCTTTTTAAATCACATTCAACAATATAGCGATCTATCAATTTACCTTACTTCCCACAACACTTCTTAAATTTCTTTCCGCTTCCGCATGGGCAAGGGTCATTGCGACCAACCGTGTTGGTATTGATAATCGGTTTTTGTTTGGGTGCCTCATCGCCCGCATGATTATAGCTGGCGTTATCTCGCATTTTTTTAAGTGCGCCAAATTGCTCGATTTCATCACTGGCTCCGGAGAATTTAAGATTATTCATTTTTTGCAAAGCACTTTCGGCTTTTTGAGTTTCAGCATTAGCTGGGATAGGAGCTATTTTAAAAATAGTATTAACGATGCTAGAACGGATATTATCCATCAATAATGTGAACAAATTATAAGACTCTTTTTTATACTCGATTAACGGATCTCTCTGTCCATAACCTCGAAGGCCGATTCCTTGGCGCAAATAATCAATTTCATCCAGATGATTCATCCACAGAGAATCAATGGTCTGAAGCATCACCATTTTTCTAACAATATTCATACTCGCCTCTCCTAATTCAGTTTCTTTGGCGCCAAGATTCTTCTTAAATTCGCCGAAAACGAATTCGATACAATTACTAATCTTAGCCGATTCGTTTTTGGTTTTATCCTGGGAAATTTCAACAATTCTTTTCTTGGCCGATTCGTTGAGAACAGTTATATTATTTAACTCAATAAATATTTTCTCGGTATCCCAGCCTTCACCCTCAGTCCCTCGAAGCACTGAAATTATTTTTTTAATTTCATCGGAAATCATTTTAAGCAAAATATCTTTGGTATCTTTATCTTCTAAAATAGCTTGTCTCTTTTTATAAATAACTTCTCGTTGCTTATTCATCACATCATCATAATCCAAAACGTGTTTTCGGATATCAAAGTTAAAGCCTTCGATTTTAGATTGGGCGGATTCAATGGTTTTGGAAATAATTCCGTTTTGAATTGGCTGGTCCTCGGGAAGTTTTAACCTGTCCATCACGCTTTTCATCTTATCTCCGCCAAATCGACGCATCAATTCATCTTCTAGCGAAACATAAAATTGACTTACTCCTGGGTCCCCCTGGCGACCGGCGCGTCCTCTGAGCTGGTTATCAATTCGTCTAGCTTCATGACGCTCAGAGCCAATTATCATTAAACCACCCAACTCGCGTACGCCTTCGCCCAGCTTGATATCTGTTCCTCGTCCAGCCATATTAGTTGCAATTGTAATGGAGCCACGTTTGCCCGCATCGGCAATAATTCCCGCTTCTCTTTCATGTTGTTTAGCATTAAGCACTTCATGTTTGACACCCTCTTTCGTCAAAAGCGCGCTTAAATATTCAGACTTTTCAATCGCAATTGTTCCGACCAAAATCGGCTGGCCTTTTTCTGATATTTTTTTTATGTCTTTAGCGATGGCTTCAAATTTTCCTTTCTCGGTTTTATAAATAATATCCGCCAGATCCTTGCGCATCATTTTTTTGTGTGTGGGAATTTCTACTACATCTAACTTATAAACTTTGGCAAATTCTTCGGCACTTGTCAGAGCGGTTCCTGTCATACCGGCTAATTTTTTATAAATTCTAAAATAATTTTGAAAAGTAATCGTGGCTAGTGTACGAGATTCTCTCTGTACTGCGACATTTTCTTTAGCCTCGATAGCTTGATGAAGTCCCTCGCTGTAACGGCGCCCCTCCATCAAACGACCGGTAAAATCATCCACGATGATAACTTGTCCATCTTTAACGATGTAATCTTTTTCTTTTTTAAACAAAACTTCCGCTTTGAGAGATTGTTCCAGATGATGAACGTAAGTTATTTTTCCGGGCTCATAAAGATTATCAATATTTAAAAAACTTTCTACTTTAGAAATGCCTTCTTCTGTTAGAGAAACATGTCTTTCTTTTTCATCTACTTTATAATCCTCCTCTATTTTTAATCTGGGGATAATCTGCGCAAATTGCTGATAAAGCTTGGTCGATTCAGTGTCGGGAGCAGAGATTATCAAAGGTGTTCTGGCTTCATCAATTAAAATTGAATCTACTTCATCCACGATAGCATAATGAAGTTTTCTTTGATTCATATCTTCTATTCGGGCCGCCATATTATCGCGCAAATAATCAAAACCAAATTCATTATTGGTTCCATAAGTAATGTCAGCATTATAAGCATCTTTACGAGAAATTTCTCTGAGATTCTCTGTTTCAATACTTACTTCATTAGCATCTATTTTTTTGGGTTCATACAAATACGAAGCATTGTGCATGATACAGGCGCTGGAAACTCCCAAAAAACTAAAAATTGAACCCATCCAATTACAATCTCTGCGAGCTAAATAATCGTTAACAGTTACTACATGCACGCCTTTGCCCTCCAGGGCATTGAGGTAAATTGGCAACGTGGAGGTTAGAGTTTTTCCTTCTCCTGTTTTCATCTCAGCAATTTTTCCGTGATGCAAAGCAATTCCTCCTAATAATTGAACATCATAATGTCTTTCGCCCATTATTCTTTTGGAGGCCTCCCTCACCACTGCAAAAGCTTCGCATAGTAAATCATCCGCAGTGGCGCCTTTTTTAAGGCGCTCTTTAAATTCCAAGGTTTTATTTTTTAATGCCTCATCGGAAAGTTTGCTGATAGAATCGCCAAGAGCGTTAATTTTTTCAACCAGCGGTTGGAGTTTTTTTACTTCTCTTTCATTGGAACCAAATATTTTCTTAAAAAATTTCATACGTTGTTTTTAATAATTGAGTTGATTTAGCGGTCCAACCGCCACAACAGCGGTTGGACCGCTAAATCGTTGACGATATTTAACTCTCTAAGTATATAAAAATAAGGACGATAAGTCAAAGGAAAATCATATTAGCATTTTAACGAAATGGCGCTTGCTTTAAAATAAAAAATTCAAAACTTATGACACAACATGAAGACCCAATTTGAAAAAATATAATTTTTCTTGATTTTTTTGATGAACTATGTAATATTTTAAACAACTGGCAAAGGCAAGTTCTTCTTATGAACTCTATTCAAACAAAGGAGCTCTCTCATGATTACATTTGCGATAATAACTGGAATTGGAACTCTTATCGTAGTACTTTTTATTCTGAGCCTCTCTCTCTCTGTATTTGGATAATTCAAATAACCAGATGCAAACATTGCGGACACCGTGTTTTCTATCAGGCTTTTAATGGCTTGCGGCGGTGTGAAGAATGCGACTGGCCCAGAAAAGAAATATTTCCAAATAATAAAGTTGTTATTGTGGAAATGAGCAATGAAGAAAATCAGTCATTAATCACTACGCCAGTCTGCCTGGTTATAACAGATAATCTATACTGGGTGAGCAATATCCTTGAAAGAAATAGTGCGAAGGGCATTGCCAATCTTTTGACCCCTGAAAAGATAGAATCTTTATATAAAGACAGATCGCTAACCTTTCCTCTCATTTTGTCTCCTGAGCATTTTAAAGATGGCATCGAGAAGGATTGGATTAATTGGGGCGCGGTCATAGGCTGGCAAAAAAATTGCCTAGGGCGCATTGATTATCCCAGGAAAAAAATATCTATTTGCAGATGTTTGGAAAGCTCTATTTCTCCATTGTGGGAAAAAACAGGCTACCAAATTTATGTGGAGTAGAAAATTATTTTTTGAAGTAAACACTCAAAGGAGAAAAGGAGCTATATATGAAAGAACTAATATCAATAGGCATCTTTTGGGAGTGCTTTAAATTAGTTTCAATTTTAATCATAATCGCAGTTATCGTTGGTGTGTTGTTGGTTATTGTAGGGTTTTATGGCTATTTCAAAGAAACTCATTCTAAGTGCGCTAACTGTGGCAACGATGAATCGGAGTTAACATATGATGGCTCAATGCAATGCACTAAATGTAAAACATTAAAAGGTTTTAGTTCTCTAAACCTGCCTAAACAAGGAGGACGGTTGCAATGAAAAAAATCAAAGTTATGCGAGATTTTATCTGGGCCATAGGCGGACTCGCTTCAATATTTTTTTCAATGATAGAATACTCGTTGTTTAGTTTTTTTTATCCGCCCACTTGCCCACGTTGCAAAAGCAAAAACTTAACCAAGGAGGAAGAACTTTGCAAAGATTGCGGATGGCCTGATATATGCTAGGTCGTTGAGCCCTGACGAAACTTTTTTCGTCAGGGCTCCTATTATTTTTCAGAGATTATTTACATTAAAAAATTACAAAACAAAAAAGAATTAGCGTAGATTTATGCAAGCCACTTTAACTATATTATTTTATTTGCTATAATTAACTTGGTTGACAAACTTGGATTTGAGATTCAATCTTTTTAATTTTTGGGAATACATTATTCTAAACCATTTGGAAAAATATGCCACAAAAAAAACAAACACAACTAGAAACAACTATCAACGAAATAGTGATAGTAAATAATAAGAAACTCGTTCCTTATATAGAGCTAGTTAATTTTTCCTCTAGAAATATTGATCAAAAAAAACTAGGAACTATTCTGGGAATTTTTGAAATAAAAGATACCTCTGAAGACTCAGCTTATATAGTCAATTTCCTGTCCTCTGTGGCTAAGAAAACTTATTTTGCCAGTCACCAAAAAAATCCAGAGGAAAGCTTCGAAACTACTTTAGCTAAAGTAAACTTATCATTATCCGAAGTGGCCAAGCACGGCAATATAAATTGGATAGGAAAAATAGATGCTGTACTTTGCTCCGTCTTTGAAAATCAAATCAATTTTAGCGTCTCGGGAGATGCAAAGGTTTTACTTTTGAGAAATGGAAAACTTTCAGAAATTAGCGCAGGCTTATCTCCCATAGATGAGGCTGCTAATCCCCTAAAGACATTTACTGACATAGCCAGTGGCAAATTAGATGATGGCGATAAACTAATTCTCACCACTGATGATATTTCGCACATATTTACTCTGGATGATTTAGAAAAATACGCCCTATCTTTTAACAACAATAAATTCTTGAGATTTTTAAAAACTGCCCTCATTAATGAGTTGGACATTGCAGGAACGATGGTGATTGATGCCAAAAAAGTAACCAGAAAAGTAAAAGAAAAATCACTCAAGAAAAATGAACTGGCGCGAGCAGGCGATTTCAATCTGTTTGGAAGCAGCGCTTTCGAAAAAAATAAGAAAGCAAATTCTACCAAGGAATTGCCTTCCGATAAAAACAGGCAAGAGTACACTCATGAAAAAACCGGACACATCTATATAACAGACTCCCAAGAAAATTACGAAAATTTTACTGAAAATAAATTTGAACAATTAATAGCTCTTTTTAAAGAAAAATTTTTCGATTTCTGGGATTGGACCAAGGAAAAATTATTTCGAAAGTTAACTTATAAATTAAAGAAACAAACAGCTTCTTTTTTCAAGAGAAAAACATCTTCCGGCAATATTTTTGATAAACCTCGCATTGAAAACAAATCTTTTACTTTCCCGAATCTAAATTCAAAAACAAAAAAAATGTTTGGCACCGCCCAACAAAAAATATCAGCATTGGGCTCATCTGGAATATATAAGGTTAAATCTTCTTTCAAAAAAGATTACACACCTCCAATCCAAAACAACCCCGAAAAAGAACACGCCTACGGTCTAAAAATAAGCGCGAGCAGGGACTTGTTTCATGACTTATCCAAAAGAATAACAGAAAACATTTTTAAATTCACGAGATTTGTTTATCTAAAAATACGTTTAACGCTAGCCCTAATTAAAAAAGTCCTGCCTCATTTCTTAAAATTAAAAACAACTTTTTCCCGGATGAATTTAAAATTAAAGTTAATAACATTAACTATAATTATTTTAATTTTAACTCTTCCGATATTATTTTTAAATAATAATGATGCCTCCACGCCCTCAGCATCCGAACAACTATCTGCCAATAGCGGCATAGAAATCAATCCATCCGCACAGTCTCACAAAGAAGCTTCATCGCTTTATCAAAGTCCGGATCTCATCGGCTCGTTTGTTTTTAATAATACCGTTTTTGCTATTTCAAAAAACAAAATAACTAAACTGGGAGAAAAAAACGAAGACTATAATTTTCCAGAAAATTTCAAAAATGCCCTGCACTATTCTTTTATGAATGACTTAAATCTTTTGTTTTTGGTTAACGGGCAAAATCAACTTATTAGTTTCAGTCCTATTTCCTTAAAATTCAAAGATGACGTTATTAGCATCGCAAATGATGCATCCGTAGCGGGAATCGGAACTTATTTAACTTATTTATATGTAGTAGATTCTAAAAATAAACAAATTTACCGCTACCCTAGAGCAGATGACGGCTTTGGAGAAAAAATCAACTGGCTCAATAGCGTTATAAACTTTGATGATATTTCCGGCGTTGCAATTGATGGAAATGTTTATTTGGCGAAAAAGGATATTGTTTTGAGATTATTTAACCGCAAAACCAGGGATTTTAATCTGAAAAAGGATGAAAATTCATCAATCAATGGAATATTTACCAATGAAGATATTGCCAATATTTATATCCTGGACAATCTCAACGGGGAATTGATCAAATTTGACAAAGATGGGAACAAAATAAATACGGCTTCAAACAATAACTTGTCCAAAGCTGTTAAAATATGGGTTGATGAAAAAGAAAATTTAGGATATTTTGTTTCTGAAAATTCACTCTTTAAGATAGCGCTTCCTTAGCCGCTTAATAATTTTACTTATAAAAATAACCGACAGAGAATATCGGTTATTTTTTAAATTCAAAACGCATCCAAAGTACGTTCCTACGCCATGCTTACCAATTTCCAATTATCTCCCTCTACTTTTGTAATTTTAAAATCAATATTATCAAAACCAGATTGTTTTAGAATCTCTTCTAGCCCAAATTTCAGATTATCCACGCTAATATCTTCCGTATGTTCTTCAAATTCATCGTGTGCCAAAGACACGCTCCCCAATTCTAAAACTACTTGAGAAATTTTTTCTAATTTATTTTCTCTGGCAACTTCCAAAACTTTGTCAGCTATTTCTTTGGCTAATATAAAATCATGCATATATATTTAGTGTACGGCGCAGGATATACACGGATCATAAGCTCGAATAAATCCTCTTAATTTCTGAGTTCTTTTTTCCTCAGGCAAATCCACAATGTCATTTAGATAAAGAGCAATGTCATGTTCTAGATGAGAGAGAGACTGGGCGGTAGGAGTGATAATATTGGCGTTTTTTACATAACCATTATGATCCAAATCAATATGATAGTAAAGTGTTCCGCGCGGAGCTTCAACAGCCGCCACCCCCACACCTTCTTTGACTTCATAATTCCTTGTTATTGCTCCGGATAGATCTGTGTTTTCCAAAAGTTTTAAAGTAATTAACGATTCTTCAATCGCATGGATAACTTCCACCATTTGATAAATCACATTGTGAAATGGATTATAATCTGGCAATTTATAATTTAAAGATTCCAAATATAGTTCCGCTTTCGGAGTCAGCCAGCTGGCATTATTGTTTATTCTAGCAATGGCTCCCACCATGTAAACATTTCTACTTTTAACTTCAACTTTTTTAATGACCTCATTCGGTTTTTGCAATTCATGAAAATTATTTTCAAATTTTTCCACCGGTATATGCAAACCTTTATTGGAAACAATATCACCCTCATAAATCGAATAATCATTTCCGCTGTCCAAGCAGACATATTCTGTTTCTCTTTCAAAATTAGGAAATTTAAACTGCGCAAAAAATGCTCCCAATTTTTCAGCCGTTTCCAACGCTTCATAACCTTGTTCGATCAATTTTCTGATCTCATCATTGGTGGGGACTTTTTTAAATCCCCCCACTTCATTGGTTAAAGGATGAATCACTCTTCCTCCAATAACTTTTACAATCTCCATGCCAAACTCTCTTATTTTTATCGCCATTTTTGTTTCCTCGGGATATTTTTCCACCACTTTCAAATCATTGTCGATGTCCAATAAATCAGCTAGAGACAAAAAGAAAAGATGCAAGGCATGCGAATGAATTATTTGTCCCCATTCCAAAAGCTTTCGGAGATCTTTAGTTTCTGAAGAAATTTTTACCCCCATCGCTTTTTCCAGCGCTTTAATCGCGGTGAGATTGTGCACCACCGGGCAAATTCCGCAAATTCTTTGCACAATTACTGGGACATCTTTGTAATGTCTGCCGATTAAAATCCCTTCAATCAAACGAATGCCTTCTTTAATTTCCAATTTAGCACTTTTAACATCACCACTGAGAACACTGGCCATAAAACCAGCGTGCCCCTCCATTTTATTTATATGATTGATTTTTATTTGCATAAGTTTTTCTGCTAATTATAAATTACTTAAGATTAGAAAATTTATCATCTCGTTTGTCTCTGCGAGTAAATTCTGTACTCAGAATTTGCGTGGCAGTCCAGTAAATTTGAATAATACTAAAATAAGAAATATTATTGGATTGCCGCGACGGAGTACCGTCTCGCAAAGACGAAACTAAAACGACTATCATTTCATAGAGAAGACTACTTTTCTCGTTCTTCAACGCTATCCCTTAACCCAAAAATTTCCGTCACATTTTCAAATTCTTCATCAGTCATCATTTTTTTTAGCGTAGCGCGCATAGCTTTGACATTACCTTTGGGCCGAAGTCCTCGGCATCCCTGGCACATCATCCTCGAACTCGGACACACCGCATCACATCCTCCTTGAATCATCGGACCAAAGCAAGGTTTACCGTCCAGAAGCAAACATCGATTGCCTCGGGCTTTGCACTCTACGCACACGGGCTGATCGGCTCTCTCTGGAATTTTTCCTTCCAATAAAGTTGGAAAATATTTAAGAAATTCTTCGCCAGTAATTGGACAACCGGGAAAAGTAAAATCAACTTTTACAAAATTATCTACTTCTTTTATTTCCACATTTTCAATCCCCTGGATATATTTATAAACATGTTTGATAGTATTTTTTCCTTCTTGATAATTTTTTATTTCCGGCACACCCCCCATGGCGGCACAATTTCCTAGGACCACTAAAAGTTTGCTACGCTCCCTAAGCTTCTTTAAAGTTTTAATGTTCTCCTCGGTTATCGGTGATCCCTCCACAATAGCAATGTCCAGACTCACCCCAGAGTCCTCTTCATCTTCAATCATTCCCCAATCAATCATCTCTACTTTTTCTACCAATTCTAAAAATTTTTCTCCCAAATCCAAAAGCGCAAACTGGCAACCTTCGCAGGATGTTAGCGCTACGATTGCAATCTTTGGTTTGTTTGCTGGCAAGTTTGATTTTATTTTAATTTTGATAGGTTTTAGATTATCATTCTTTATTTCCTCTTGTTGATTTTTATTTTTCATTTTTTAAAAAAGTTTAATTTATTTTTTCACTTTTAAATTCTATCACATTTTTTGTAATTAATAAATAAACAAGGTTTCGAAGTGAACTCACTTCGAAACCTTTTTAAAGCGTTGAAAAAAATCATCTGGAAAACTGGAATCCCTGCTTCACAAACCAACGTTCTGCCTCCAGCCAAGAAAGGAAAGGATCATGCCAAAATTTGTGCATAGTGAGAAAAGCTCTCACCCTTATGTACCAACGAGGCACCCATTTTATTCCTTCTTGATCTTTGAAATATAGAATTTCTTTTGGAATAGGTCCGCTATTATTCTTCCTTGTGGGATGATTGCAGAACTCTCGCCAAAAAGCCATAATAAGCTCCTGAATGATAGCTTTGCAAACTTCAATGCTTGAATCTTCGGTTTTTAGAATAGCAACTTTTCCAGTTAAAACCAAACTTTGCGCATTTCCAAGATATCGAAAAGGAAATCTTATTAAAAGATCATTTCCTTCATCTGTGCAAAACCCAATATCAATGCCTCCTCGCTCAGAATCCCTGAGATATACCCCAATGAAACCATTTATTTCTTTTGCAATTTGCGCTACATCTCTTTTCCTCTCGCAAAAGTAAATAGCTCGATATAAAGCCTCTAATATCTTAGCCTCCTCATTCAAGCATTCCTCTAAAAAATAAACGGTAGCCCTGTCAGATATATGCATATTCATATTCAGATCTCCCAAGTTGATTTTAAAAGCATTAGAAGAACACCCTCCTACATAACTTAAGTCTATAACTTTAAAAAATTTTGTAAAGCTCATATAATCATTTTAACATATTGGTACTTTAACCCATTAACAATCTAGCCAAAATTAATCATAAAATAATTTATAATATAGAAAACAAGATTTTAAATTTGCATGTTAATATGTTAAAATACTAACGTGCTAACATGATTTATTATGCAAACATTCAATTTCCCTACAAAAAACAAAGAAACAATCCTAGCTCTCGGCGCCGAGTCAGCGGGTAATTTTTCCGTGTCTTTCCCCCTCCCCTGCCTGCCCCGTCAGAATAATTCTGACTGGGGTACTCAGGGGAGGGCTGCCCGCCCGCCTCGCTACGCGAAGCGTTGCGGGCGGGGGGAGAGGTTAGGGAGAATTCATCTCTCCCAAGACTTTGGCGACCTTTTAGATGAAAATAATTTTAATAATTTTAAAAAATCTATTTTAAATTTTCTCAAAAAAAATAAAATTAAGCCGACCATTATTCTTACTGATTTACATCCTTTAATGAAAACTACTTTGTGGGGAAAAGAATTAAGCAAAAAATATAAAGCCAAATTTATTCAAGTCCAACACCATCACGCCCATATCTTCTCTCAAATCAAACCCCTCCCCCTTGGGAAGGGGGAGGTTGGGAGGGGGTTTGAAAATCTTCCTGCCACATTTTACGGGGATTGCCCCGTGAAACACGATAGTGTTTTTTACGGGACTTGCCCCGTGATTGCGAAGCAATTTTACGGGGTCGCCATGGACGGCACTGGCTATGGATACGACGAAAAAATTTGGGGGGGAGAATGTTTTGAAATTTCAAATAAATTCCAAAAATCTAAATTACAAAATAAAAAAATAATGATTGAGCGCATTGGAAGCTTGGAAGATCAAATAATGATTGGCGGAGAGCTAGCTACTCAAGAACCCGCTCGAATGATTATTTCAATTCTATCAAAACTCTTACCTAAAAATAAAATTTATCCTTTTGTCAAAAAGTACTATACCAAAAATGAATTTGAACTTTTGTATAACCAACTAGAGCAAAATTTTAATTGCGTCGAAACTTCCAGTACAGGAAGAATTTTGGATGCAGTTTCATTACTCTTGGGTTTTTGCGGTAATGAAAGAAAATACAAACATGAAGCGATAACTCTGCTAGAAGCCAACTCTACAAAACCATACAAGCACCCTCTCCCCCTCATTGACCGCGTGTCGCATATAGCTTTAGCGGTGGCGCAGGGGGAGATGTCCGAAGGACAGAGGGGGTGCTATAAATTAAACACGACTTATCTATTTAAATATTTGATAAATAATTTGCATAAAGATAAAAAACGCCTGGCTGCCACCGCTCAACTCTATATAGCCAAGGGTTTGCACGAAATAATTCAAAAACACATCAATCACCCTCTCCCCCTCATTGAGGGGGGAGACCTGCCTGCCGGCAGGCAGGTGTCCGAAGGACAGAGGGGGTGGCTTAAAATTGTTTCATCTGGTGGTCTATCTAACAACAAAATAATCTCTGATTATTTTACTTCTAAAAATATTTATTTAAATAACACGATCCCTCGTGGCGATGCTGGACTTTCTTTCGGTCAGATTGTTTATTTTTTATTTAAATAAAAAATTCATAAAAAAATTACAAAAAGCCTTACAAAAAGCCTTACAGGTATTGACAAATTAACATTTTATGATAAAATCTCGATAGTGCTCACAAGGAGTAATTTTTAGTTTAAAGCCGAAATTCGGCACAAAAAAAAGGGAGGGAGAAGTGAAAAAAATCTTATTGGCGATTTTTATCGCCGTAACGACAGTTTTGCAGGGTGTGGCGTTGGCCTCGCCTATCAACTGGGTGACAACCTCACCCACGGCAGAGGGGGTGCTCACATACACTTTTGCAGAAGGAAATCAGAAAGTGTACTTGGGCACAGACACCGATGGACGGCACGGTCAGGCAATAGGAGTCTACGGGGCTGGTTTCTACGCCGAAACTGGTGGAGAACTTGATTTCTCCGTAGTTCTCCGCACGTGGGATTCCTGGAACCCCAGAGAAGGTTATTTTGACCGATTGGTGGTCACGACCTCTTCAACGGGGTATTATTGGGATAACCACCGCGACTCCACCATGGAAACCATCGTTCAGCTCGGAGGAAAGAGATGGACTGATGGAATCTTCGAGAAATACGGCTTTCGAGATTCTTTGACTCTTGATGCTGGAAAATATTTTTCATTTTTTCTCGAAACTGAACAGGACAATTTATACGTCTCTAAGGCAATGGGGAAATTCGATTTCACCGCCAACGAACCCCCCGCTCCAGTCCCCGAACCGGCTACTCTGCTGCTTTTCGGCACCGGCCTGGCGGGTTTGGCTGGATTTTCCCACAAAAAAAAATAGACCCCGCACTTGTGGGTCGCAACCGCTCTCATTTGGCATACTGTGCCCGATGAGAGCTTTTTTATTTTATATACACAATTTTAATTTTTTATAAACCACAAAACAACTCCCCCTAAATAATTCAGCCCAGCAAAGATTTATAATCTCGCTGGGCCATACAAAGTTTTTGCATTATATGCCTTTCAGCACGCATTTTAGAAAGGCTACCGTTATCGGAAAAATAACAAAAATAAAAATAAATTCTGTCATCATCATATCAGTACCTCCTATCAATTTATCTTTTAAAAATTCTCCAATTCTACATTACTAAAATAACATATAAATTTAAAAAATAAAACTCTCATAAATTCCCAAATTCTAAACTTCACATATTCTAAAATTCGTACATTCCTAAATTCCTAACATATCCTAGGGATAAGCTTCCCTCTCGGCACTTCGACAATCCTTAGTCCCCCCAATTCGGTTTTTACATATAATCCTCTGCCCCGCTCCACTCGACCGATAATTTTCGCCTCGGGATTAAATTTCTTAAGCATAGTTAAAACTTTTTTAATATTTTTTTCCGGTACAGTTGCGATAAAACGACCCTCCGAAGCTAAGGAAAATTTATCTAAGCCCAAAAGTTCTGTTACGGCCACAACTTCTTTTTTATAAGGCAATAATTTTTCGTCTAAAACTATCTTCACTCTCGATTTTTCAGCGATTTCATTTAAATTAGCCGCCAGTCCTCCGCGTGTCAGATCTTTGCAAGCATTCAGATATTTCCCTACTTTACTAAGCTCGACTATAAATGGCTGGCAATCACTCTTAATTTTAGTTTTATAATTAAATCGCGTCGCTAAAAGCGCCACCGCATGCTCGCCCAAGTCTCCTGAAGTAATTATATAATCACCCACTTTTGCTCCACCGTTACTAATTATATTTTGCGCCAACCCTACTCCTGAAGTGGTAATTTCAATTTTATCGATTTTGCCTTTTTCTGTCACTTTAGTATCGCCCGTGACAATCGGCACGCCGGTTTCTCGTGAAACTTTTCCAATAGATGTTATAATTTTTTTTAAATCCGCGATTGGGAAACCCTCTTCCATAACAATACTCAGACCAATCCCAATTGGTCGCGCACCCATCACGGCCAAATCATTAATCGTCCCAGCGATCGCAATTTTTCCGATGTCCCCTCCCGCAAAAAAAATCGGATCCACAATAAAAGCATCCGTGGTAAAAACCAAATTTTTCTTTTTCCCAGAAAAATTTGTCCCGAGCTTGGTCGAGGGATCCATATCCTTAGACTTCCTCCCCTTGATAAGGGGAGGTGTCCCGATGTAATCATCGGGACGGAGGGGTTGTGAAGGCAATTCAAAAACCGCTCCATCATCTCCAGTATTTTTCCATTTTCCAACAGGTCCTAAAATTTTTCTAATCTCAGAAATTATCTCCGCCGACTTCGCCCCGCCCCCGCCCATGTCTAAGGTTATATTTTTAGATTGCTTCATTGTCATATTGTTATATTGTGTTATACGAATGATGCGAATTTTATGCTAATACGCAAATATGCAAATTAATAGATACAAATGATACGAATACTATTCTTTTGCATTTGAATTAATTATTCTTTTTGGTTTTAAGTATCTTTGATGAAAATTGATCAACAGCCCTAGTTTTAAATTCATTGCTTTTAGATATCTTTGGACTTGATTATATTCTTCTCTACCTGCAAATTTTATAGCCTTTATTTCTATAACAATTTTATCATAAACCAAGAAGTCTATTCTATTACTATTATCTTTAATTAATTCACTGTCTGATTTTATGCAAAGTTCTTTTTTATAAGGAATACTATTTTCAACAAATAATTTTTCTAGAGCATTAGAATATTGAGATTCTTTACAATAGCAACCAAGCTCATTATGTACCTTAAAAAATATGCCTGTTAGTTTATAAGATTCTTGTGCATATATAACTTTTTCTAAACTCATAATTATACTTTTTAAAATATTACATTCACATTCGCATATTTGCGTCATTTGCATTCATTCGCGTATTTGTATCATTTCTTTATTCGCATATTCGCAATATTTGCATTCATTCGCGTATTTGTATTATTTATATCTGAAAGAAACATTACACGCTCCTTCCACCGAAACCATGCACGGCCCGACGGAATTGTCGGGAGTGCAAAGACGACCAAATAACGGACATTTTTTAGATTCCATCAGTCCGCGGATAACGTCTCCGCATTTGCACCCCACTGGGTCATGTGATTTAGAAAAATCTATTTTATCTAAAATTTTTTTATATTTTACTTTTGCATCAAACTGCTTATATTTATCTTTTATTTTAAGGCCAGATTTTGGAATCACTCCAAATCCCCGCCAATCACCATCGGTAATTTCAAACACCTCAGCAATTATTTTTCGTATCTTTTCATTGCCTCCATTTTTTACTATTCGCGAATATTGATTAATAACAGTCAAATCTTTATTTTTTATTTGAATCAACAACAATAAAATTCCTTCCAATACATCCTCCATTTCAAAACCGGTGATTACTTGCGAGACTTTCAATTTATCATAAGGTTTAACTCCGATTATTGCGCTCACATGTCCTGGATCTATAAAGCCATCGATTTTTATCTCGCCCATATTTAAAAGAGCTTCCATAGCTGGTAAAAAAACTTTATGGGCCGAGTAGACTGCCAATCCGTTTTTAATTCCCCAAGCGGTCATCGGCGTGGTAGTTTCAAAACCTAAGCCAAAAAAAACAATTTCTGGAACTTTTTTTTGCAATTCTAACGCATCTGCTACCGAATAAACATCAAAAACTTGTGCGCCTTTTTCTCGAGCCTGATCTAAACTTCCGAAATACCCCGGCACACGAAGCATGTCGCCATACGTGGCCACAGGAATTCCCGCCAAAGCTAAATTAATTATCGCGTCAATATCACGTTGCGCCGTCACGCAAACTGGACACCCTGGGCCAGTAATTAATTTTATATTTTTGGGTAAAATTTCTCGGATACCAAAACGACTAATAGCCTGCGTATGCGTCCCACACACTTCCATCAGCCTCACCTGGCGCCCAAGCTCCTCGGCAATTTTATTTATTTTTTTAATTAGTTTTTCTATTCGCATATTCGCGTCATTTGCATTCATTCGTGTATTTGTATCATTTTAGCAATTTATCAACATCACTCGCATAATTCTGATCAACTTTCTCAATCGCAAAACCGGCGTGGACTATTACAAATTCACCTTTTTTGGTATCGCTAAGCAAAGAAATATTAATTTCTTTTTCTATCCCGTCAAAATCCACCGTCGCGTTTTGACCGTTAATTTTTTTAATTTTACCAGGGAAAGCTAAGCACATGCCATTTTTGTCTGCGAGCTTTGCGAGTAGCTACAAAAATGAGCATCCCGCACAATTCACAATATTAATTTACATACTACTTCAAAACTAAGCCGCTAGGCGATTCCGCACATAAATCCCAATGCTTTGTGAATTTATCTTTGGAATTGTTTGCGGGATAATTACATCAAATTTTCAATTTCTCAATTTACAAACAATAATTAAATATTTTTTCATTGGATATTCAATGAATATTAGATATTGGATATTGAATATTATTTTTTAAGTACTCTAAAAAATTAATGCTCCTTTGCCAAAATCATTAACCAATTGTTCTTTATCTAAAAAATTAATTTTAATTTTCTCCTCAAAATCATTTATTTTTTCCAACTCAGCTGTTAATTTTGTTATATCATTTCCATTTTTTTCTAACTCGCTAAAAAAACGAAAATAAACTGCCTTCTTACTGCCGGTAGGTTGAATTAAAAAATATTTTTTAAAATTCTTAAGATAACCTTCAGGGGTAGTCAACTCTAATCTTAATCTCTCATCATTTTGGCAAAGGTTATCTATATAATAGACAGCAGCTTCTTTGGAAAAAGAGCTAATAACTTTTCTGGTCATCGAATCTGGATTTTCAATTCCCTCCTTGTGTTTGGGATTTTCTGAATTAAAGTTTTTCACTAACCAAATAATTCTATTGAAGACAATTGTGATAGAATTGCCCAAAATATCACGGAAACTATTACCTACGATTATTTGCATCTGCCCATCTTGAGTTATCATTTTAATCTTCTCCAATAATGGAGGAATCTTTTCATCAATAAACGCTTTCATTTCCAAAACATCGACACCTGTCTTATCTTTTATCCCAGCAAAAACGCTTTTGTCCTCTACCTGATCTACTATATTTAAAAAATTAACAAAATACTCTTTTTCGATAAAGTCTGCCAGATCAGAAAAACCATCCGATGTTTTTTCTGTCATCGTTTCTGATGAGATATCTTTTTTGAAATCTCCCTCTTTGAAATTTTTCAACATGCTCATGTTCATATTTTTGTAGAAATAATTTTTATCTTACACTTAACTAACTAAGGGTTTATGATATCGTCGTCTCCTAAATAATCACCTGTTTGCACCTCGATAATTTCCAGATTCACCTTCCCGGGGTTTCCCAATTGATGCTTGGTTTTTTTAGGGATAAAAATACTTTCATTGCTATTTAAAAATAATTTTCCCTTTCCTCTTAAAACCATAGCCATACCCTTGATAACTATCCAATGCTCCACCCTCTTATTGTGCAACTGTAAATTCAGACTTTCGCCGGGATAAATAGTCAGCTTGCGCACTGTATGATGACTACCGCCAATCAATACTTCGTACTTGCCCCAAGGACGGTGGACAATCACATTGTTATCAATTTCTTTCAGCTTGTTTTCTTTCAAAAAAGCCACCACTTCTTTTACTCGTTCGCTCTCGCCTCTTTTTTGGATTAAAATACTGTCGTTATTTTCTACTATTATCAAATCTTCCACCCCGATAGTGGCAATAAGTTTATCTGTTTCACTGTGGATAAAAGTATTATTTGAATCTATCTTCACATGTCGGCCGTCTCTGTCTTTTTTATTGGCCAAAACATCTGCCAAACTATCGAAGGAACCAATGTCACTCCAGCCAAATTCTCCTTCAAAAACCACCACCTTATCCGATTTTTCGCTTAACGCATAATCGATAGAAATAGAAGGAAGTTTTTTGAATGATTTGAGAAATTCTGGCATTTTCTTTCCCATTGAGCTAGCTATCTCTGGGGCATATTTTTGAATTTCTGCCAAAAATGTTTGATAATTAAACAGATACATTCCTGAATTCCAAACATACTTTCCTGATTTTAGATATTTCTGGGCTGTTTTTTTATCGGGTTTCTCTTTGAATTCATCCACCTTAAAAAATCCATTTAAAGCTCGACCTTTTTTTATATAGCCATATCCTGTCTCTGGTTTAGTGGGGGTAATGCCAATTGTTCCAATATTGTCTCCAATCTGTTTAAAAGCTTTTTTTATCAATTTTTGATAATCCGCTTTTTTCCCAATGTGGTGATCAGCTGGCAAAAATATAACTGGCGCATCTTTTTTTGTTTTCAATTCATCATTAAGATACTTCATCGCATAAGCAATAGCTGGTGCGGTGTTTAAACTTTCAGGCTCGACTAATACTTGCTCCTTGCTAAAATCGTCGCAGATTTCTTTTATTTGATTATAAACATTGAAAAAGTTTTTTTCATTGGAAACTAATAAAATATTTTTCGTCGGTAAAATTTTTGCCATTCTTAAAAAAGTTTCCTGCAGTAGGGATTTATCGCTATAAAGATTTAAAAATTGCTTGGGATAATTTTTGCGGCTAAGCGGCCAGAGCCTAGTTCCCGATCCTCCGCATAATATAACGCTGTACATATTTTTTACTTATTAATGATTACTATATTTAATTTGTTACTTCTTTATTATCCATATACATATTTGTAGTGGGACTTACACGTTTAAGCTACTACAACCTTAGTTTCTGAAAAATATTATTTTTTCGAACTGCCGTGCGAAGCGAAAGGCGAGAAAAAATGATATTTTTTAGAAACGTATGAAACAAAATAATATTCGAATGTATAAGTCCCATTTTATATATATTTAGTTGAGATTTCTCCATGCATAAATTTATGAGTACATAAATTTATTTAGTCGAAATGACATAATGGCAACAATTTAACTTAGCAATACCCTAGCCACTCCCTGCGCACAGCTATCCCAAGAAAATCTCTTGACGTTCTCCAATCCCGGCTCAACCAAATCTTTTCTTATGTTTTTATCGCTCAGAATATTATAAACTGCCTGCGCAATCTCCTCTGAATTTTTAGGGTTAACCAAAGTTGCTTTTCCTTTTTCTCCAATAATTTCCGGGATGGATGAATTATTGGAAGCCACAATCGGTACGCCCAAACTTTGAGCTTCAATTATTGGCAGCCCGAATCCTTCATATAAAGTCGGAAACAAAAAAACATCAGCATTTTTCAAAATTTCTTTCTTGTCTTTTTCATCAATAAAACCAGTCAAATAAATATCATCTTTAAAATCATTATTTTGAATATATTTTATTATATCAGAATAACGATAACCGAACCCTCCCGCCAAAACTAACTTGTGGGGAATAAGATATTTTCTTTTCAATGTCGCAAAAGCTTTTATTATGCCCAGCATATTTTTCCGCTCTTCTATCCTTCCTAAAAATAAAAGGTACTTGCTATTCTTTATTTGATATTTTTTCAAAACATCTTGTTCTTTATTGTCTCCATTTTTCTTGTTTTCGACTTGCAATTCATAGAAAGAACAACCTTCATAAATAACCTCTATTTTTTCTTCTGGCACGTTATATAATTCCATCAAATCATTTTTTGTATTAAAAGACACTGCAATTATTTTGTCTGCCCAATGGCATGATTTTTTTATTACTAAACGCATATAAAACCTCTCCCAACGAGAATAAGCTTCTGGCAAAAACTCATATTCCAAACCGTGCACTGTCACCACTGTCTTAAAATTTCTATCTTTTCCGCGAAATAGTTTTAAAAAATTATTCATCCATAAACTTGAAGGATGAATCATTGGAACAGTATGCGCAGGGATAAAAAGAACATCCACCGGATGCATTAGCATCTCCAGAGAAAGGCCTATCTGGGTCCAAAATACAATCCAATTGATTTTTTTTACTTTCCAGTTTTCAGGAATTGCAAAATTATCCACGCTAGAATTAATTTCTCCCGGCCTCACGTATAATGTTACTTGGGCATCTTTCAGTTTTTGGCGCAAATTTTTTATAACTTGAAAACTATATTCTTCAATGCCGGTTCTTTTTTTAAGAAATGCCCGCGAAGCATCAATTCCTATTTTCATAAATTTATCTAGAACTTACTAATGTTTTTTTATATATATCCAGGTTTTCCAAGGCCTTGCCCGTTCCGCGAGCCACGCAGAAAAGCGGATCATCTGCCACATAGCAAGGCACATCGATAGTTTTGGAAATTAATTTATCCAAGTTTCGAAGCAGCGCGCCTCCGCCCGAAAGGATCATTCCTTTATCCATTATATCAGCGGCTAGTTCCGGCGGAGTATCTTGCAAAACTTTTTTAATCGCATTAATTACATCTCGCAGTTCATCTTGCAAAGCCTCTGTCACTTCATTGGAAGAAATTCGAATTGTCTTGGGTAGTCTTCCTGATAAATCCCGCCCCTTGATATCCATATAATCCTCTTTAACCTGAGCAAGAGCTGAACCAATTTTTATTTTTATCATCTCTGCCGTCCTGTCTCCGATAGCCAATCCGTGTTTTCTCTTTATATAATCAGCAATCGCGTTATCAAATTTATTTCCCCCTACCCGCGCACTGCAAGCCGAAACAATTCCTCCCAAAGAAATTACTGCAACTTCGCTCGTTCCTCCGCCAATATTAATAATCATACTACCGTGCGGTTCATGAATTGGAATTTCCGCACCAATGGCTGCTAGAATTGGCTCTTTAACCACATAAGCCGCTTTGGCTCCTGCTTTTATCGCTGCATCAATGGCCGCTCTTTTTTCAGTTGAAGTGATTCCAGCCGGTACAGATAACATTACCTCTGGCCGAAAAATTCGAAATTTTCCGCTAACTTTGCCGATAAAATATTTCAGCATGGCTTCAGTTACACGATAATCGGCGATTACTCCGTCTTTAAGAGGCTTAATCGCCACAATGGTATCGGGCGTTCTCCCAATCATTTCTTTGGCTTCAATCCCTACTGCTAAAACTTTATTATCCAAAAGTGAAACCGCCACCACCGATGGCTCGTTGACTACTATTCCTTTACCAGGCACAAAGACTACTACATTAGCCGTGCCCAAATCTATTCCTATTTTTTTTATAAACATGCCATTTTTGTCTGCGAGCTTTGCGAGTAGCTACAAAAAATGAGCATCCCGCACAATTCACAATATTAACCTTTCGATTTATCTTTAAACTAAGCCGCAGGCGATTCCGTGCATAAATCTCAATACTTTGTAAATTTATCTTTGGAATTATTGCGGGATAAGTTTGTCTCTACGAATTATATTTTTTCCCTCTCCACCTTGTACTCAAGGGGGAGATGCCGACAGGCAGAGGGGGTTTCTTTTTAAACTTCTAACCCCTCCCTACCCTCCCCTTCAAAGGGGAGGAGGAAGAAGATCATTGAAAATTATTTTCTAAACTCCGACACCCTAAACTTCCCATTCACTTTTTTCTTCTTCCGATTCATTATTTTTTTATTCTTTTTCCAAAAAGCCTTATCAAACTCTTCCAGTGTTACACCCGTACTAATTAAATTTCCAATTATTAAATAAAATAAATCCACATTTTCCTCAATAAATTTTTTTCTGGGTTTCCCCTTGGTAACCGCTTGCGCCAATTCTCCCAGTTCTTCCGTCATTAAATTCAAACGAAAAGTCATATCTTCATTATTCGTTCCTTTCATCTTATGTTTCGCGTGGAACTTTTGGATAGCTTCGTAATACTTAATCATAATTAGCTCCGCCGACTGGCGGATTAACATATTAACATTTTAACAGCATGTCATTTCGACTAAATAAATTTTGTACTCAAAATTTATGCATGGAGAAATCTCAAAATTAAATTTTTACGCCAACTTAATATTATATAAACAAACCAATAAAAACATTTACTAATACGCTAGCAACAATAAAAACAAAAGAAATCGCACCTACAGAGCTGAAAAATAATGACCAGCCATAGTGTCCATCTTCATATTCTCTTTTTGATAAAAATGTAAACAGATATAGAATAAAGAAAAACATTATTAACAGAAACATTCTCGAAGACCCTTGCTTATCGCCACCCTCAAAAGCCCACAGGAACCCGATAAGAGCTGTCAAAGGTGAAATAAACACGCTAAAAAAAGAAATGTTTTTACAGATTTTAGCGACTTTTTGTATTTTTTCTATTTCCATATATTTTTTATAATTTAATATATTTATTTTCTTTATAATTTTTTATCGATTCTCTGGTTGTCTGACTGATTTTTTTTGGCAATTTATCTAACGCGAACCACGCTACTTCATCATGTTTGTGGGGCTCCATATTTTTAAGTTTACCCGATTTCACATTGGCTAAATAATTAAATGCTACCCAGTGCTGACCCTCCTTTTTCATAATATGATCAGTATGTGGCAGATACCCCCAAACATCTACATTTAAATTAACTTCTTCTTTTATTTCTCTCTTCATTGCAATAATAACTTTTTCACCATAATCAACCATTCCTCCCGGTTTTTCCCAGTATCCCGCTTCATTTCTGGTCTTATTTGTTCTTTTTAAAAGCAGAACTTCTTTCTTATCATTAAAAATCAAAACTCCCCCGCCCACTCCGATATAATCTTTCCCTGGTATTATTTTTTTCATAAATTTATATTTCAATTCCCCTCCCCCTCTCCATCTTTGTACTCAAAGGGGGAGATGCCGACAGGCAGAGGGGGTTTTCATTAAATCTTTCCTTTAACTTCTTTTTCTAATCTATCCAAGAAGTCTTTGAAAAATTTTAGTCTACTTCTTGCAATTTTTTTTGCTTTATTTGTGTGTAATTTATCTACTAAAAATTTTGTCTTAATTTCAAATTCAAGTTGAGGGCTATGCTTTGATCTATCAAGAACCCTTCCTTTTATGTCACCACCCATATTTTCCTTGGCATATTCATTGATATCAGCTACTTTTTTAAATATATTTGCATTGTTTTTGCCTATCCATACAAAATTACGTGCCACCCCAATAGCGCCCAATGCATCTAATTTATCAGCATCAAATAACAATTTAGCCTCAATAGTTTCTGGCTTATTATCATTTTTATACCGGTGAGAAATAATACAGTCCTGAATATGTTTAATTTTATCTTCTGAAAAACCTAGTTTTTTCAAGAGTGGCTCAGCCATCTTACTACTTTCAACAGCATGATCAGTTTTTCTTGTTTTATCTGCTGCTTCTTTAGCTCCACCGATATCATGCAGTAAAGTGGCTGCCTGCAAAACTTCATGATCTATTTTCTCCCCCTTCGAAAGTTCTAGGCATAAATTATAAACTCTCAAAACATGATCGATATTATGCCCTGGACACACCATAGTTTTTTTAATAAATTCTTCTATTTTTTTAATCCTATTCTTATTCATATTTCAATTACTTCCCCCTCTCCACCTTGTACTCAAGGGGGAGATGTCCAACAGGACAGAGGGGGTTTATTTTTAAATCCCTAACCCCTCCCTACCCTCCCCTTCAAAGGGGAGGAGGAAAAACGATGTAAATTTTTAATTAGAATTTATAATTCTAAACTTGACTCATCATCCTTTAGCTCAATCTCCGCTCCCACGCTTCTCAGTCTTTCTTCTAAATTTTCATATCCTCGATTAATCGAGTAAACATCGCGTAAAATTGAATTTCCTTTAGCCGCTAGCATGGCTACGAGAATTATGGCGGCTGGGCGCAGAGCTGGAGGGCTCATCATCTCGGCGGCTTTAAATTCAATTGGTCCCTCGACATAAACTCTGTGCGGATCCAAAAGAGAAATCTTGGCGCCCAATCTATTTAAATCCACGAAATAAATCGCTCGGTTCTCATATGACCAATCATGAATCAAGGTGCGTCCCTCGGCCATCGCCACAATTGGCACAAAAAATGGCAGATTATCCATGTTAATTCCCGGGAAAGGCATGCCGTGCAATTTATCTTCGGGCGCTGTTAACTTAGAAGGAATTATTTCCAAATCCACCAAATCAGTTTTATTATTTTTAGATTTATATTCTTTTAAAATATTGTATTTCTGTCCCATCTTTTCCAATTTGAGAAGTTCCAACTCCAAAAATTCAATCGGGCATCTCTCAATTACCAATTTACTCTTAGTTACAATGGCTGTCGAAATAAAAAACATTGCCTCAATCGGATCTTCGCTGATCTCATAAGTAACATTTTTATTTATTTCTTTCAGTCCGACTATTTCAAGCGTTCCGGTGCCAATCCCTTTAATTTTTACGCCCAATTTTTCCAAGAAGAAACAAATATCTTGCACCATATAATTTGCCGTCGCCATTTTTATGATAGTTTTACTTGGGCTTTGGGCAGCGGCGATTAAAGCTGTTTCTGTCACAGTATCGCCCGACTCATAAAGAACCACTTTTCCTGCTGGCTTAAAATCTTCGGAATTAACTTCAAATCCGCCATCAATAGTTTTTATTTTTACGCCAAATTTTTCTATCGCAAAAAGATGGGGCTTGATAGTCCTTGCTCCAAGTTTACATCCACCAGCCTGAGGAATAAAATATTTTTTTGAATTTCGAATCAAGCCACTGATAAGCATAATAGCGCTTCTGGTTTTCTGAGCCGCTTCAATATTGATATTTTCTATTTTGATTTTAGCTGGCGCAGTCAAGATAATAGTTTTTTCTTGGCGCTCGACTTTTACCCCAATACTCTCTAAAATTTCCACCCATCGATTCACCTCTTCAATTTGAGGAACATTTTTTAAGGTGGTCTTGCCTTTATTTATCATCGCGGCCGCCAATAAAGCCACTGTTGCATTTTTAGAGCCGTTCACTGCAATTTTTCCAGAAAGTTTCTTGCCTCCATTAATTTTAAAATATTTCATATAAATTATGACCTACACCCTCCCCTTCTCCTCCTCCCTGACCGCGTGTCGCTATAGCTTTAGCGGTGGCGCAGGGGGAGAATTAAAAAGGGGGTGATAAGAGAAACCAATTATTTAAATAAGTATATATTTCACCTCCTTTAGTCTACTTTAAAACCAACTTTTTTTCAAGGATAACCAAAATTAAAGGGACAATTTCCATAACTATGGAAATTGTCCCCATTGTCTAATTTCATTTGATGCCCTAAATTCGAGATTCCATACTCGTAGCCTCAGGCATAAAAATAGCCACTTCCATCGAATGATTTTCGGGCGCTGATTGCAGCTCCCTGGGATCAATATCCCCAAACAAAACACAGGCATCTTCAATACCCTGCCGCTCATTTGGTGCAAATGTTTCGATCCATCTCTGCACTTCTTCATTTTTAGTCATGATGAAATCCTCCTTTAATGGTTAATTTTCTTCATGCCTTGCCCAAATGGATTTTCTATTTTTAAAAAAATTTCCCAAGAACTCCTTTCTCATATCCTATCACATATAAAAATAAGCACAATGTGGTTAATTTCCAAAAATTTTACCATTTGTTTTAAAAATGCTATACTTGAATAAAGTTTTAAAGTTAATGGAATTTAGGATTGCTAAAATGCTAATATGTTAACGTGCTAACATGATTGAATATATGGAAAAAGAAAATAATAAAAAAGAAACAACTATCGATGACTTGGCGATACTGATTCAAAAAGGACTACTAGAACTTAAGTCAGAAATCGCTGAAGTGAAGAAAGAATTAAAATCAGATATTAGTGAATTAAAATTAGATATTAACGAAATCAAATTAGACACCCAAGAAATCAAAACTAATCTTAATAAAAAAGTTGATAAAATTGATCACAACACCCTTACATATAGAGTCGAAAAACTGGAGAAAAATTTCGCTTAAAAATAACAAAAATATTTATTATCCACTTGCAGAGACGCGATTCATCGCGTCTCTATAGCATTCAATAGCTAGCTCTTCTCCCAAGGCTCAACATTAAAAGACCCCAAGGTCGAGCCTTTTTTAATCTCTTGCTTAAATACAGACTAGGCAGCGCCTCGTGTCTCTACAATAAATATCTTACTTTCTAAACCTTTCAAAAAACTGCCACCCCTCCGAAGCCTGAATTGTCCCTAATTCTTGAGTCAGTTCTTTATTATATTTTTGGATAACTTTTATATTTGTGATGTCTGTCATAGATATTTTTTGTTTTTTGCCAATTTTTCGCCCAAATTGATCTTTGTGAAAAACAAAGTTTAAAGTTTTATAAATAATTTGCAAGAATTTCCATCGGGGCGAAGCGTAAATAGCATCCAGCTCATGCCAAATTTCTTCATTATACTTTTTAAGTAAATCAATATCGGTGACACTCCAAAAAGAAGATTTGTTTTTTATATTTTTTTGATAATAAATGCCTTCTTCATCTACCACCGATGAATTTTCATACCACGGAAGGTGTCTAGCGATATATGGAAAATCAGTGCGAATTGAACGCCACCACTTTTTTTGAGTTGGATAAATACCAGGTCGGTACAATGCGAATGTCGTGTCAATAGAAGCCTCAAAAAGACCATCAGCTAGTTTATTTTTCCAAAATTGGCTCTCCCACTCTATTACATTTTTCTTATAATTATAAAAATCAGGCAAATCATCTATTTTTAAAGAAAACCCTGCTTTCGTAAATTTAGGGTGCTTATCTAAAATATTTTTAAAATATTCGGTTACGCCCAATGGACATTCCTCAACTGGCAAAATATCAAAATCCGTCACGATAAAATATTCATTATCGATAATATCTTTAAATTTCCCGCATTCCCAAACGGCCAGATGCCCATAGTTTTTATCAAGTCTATGCACAGTATGCTGAGAATTTCTTAAATAATCCAAAAGTGGCGGATAAGTAGAATTATTATCCACGATATGAATTTTTTCAAATCCCGCTTTTTCTAACCACGCCACCAGCTGAACCAGGTATTTCAAGCGATTGAAAGATATAATAAAAACATTAACATCTTTATTTTCCATAATTATGGTCATATGAACATATTAGCATATTAACATTTTAGCAATCCTTAATTCACAAATTCCTAAATTCTTAATTTAGATTCCCAATCTCTTTTTAATAAACCTCGCTGGGTTGGGAATTTTTAATTTTAATTTTATTCCCAATTCTTTGCGCACTTTTTTATTTTCCACTTCACATTCTTTATCGCAAATTGAGCTCACTCCGTCCATTACAAAATTAACTGTGCTATCATTAATTAATTTTACTCTAGCTTTGCCAAAATAAAAAGCTTTCAAACAAAAAAGATAATCCGCTACAATCTTATAGCGCTCATCATATAGCCCAAATTTATCGTGCAATTCTTTTTTATAATACAAGGCGGGATGTTGCATTGGTTGTGTTGGCAATATTTCTGGCAAAGTTTGAACAAACTTACTTTCTTTTATATCTTTGTCCCAAATCCGAGTCTTAGCATAAATCGCATCCGCTTCAAGATTATCTGCCATAGCTCTAAACACTTTTTCCAGCGCACCCTCTTCGAGCCAATCCCCTGCTCCGATAACATTTAAATATTCTCCTTGTGCCATCTCTACGCCCTTATTCATCGCGTTATATATTCCACTATCTTTTTTACTTATCCAACGCAACTTTCCTGCAAATTTACTTTCATAATTTCCAATAATCTCCACTGTGCCGTCAGTCGAAGCTCCGTCAATAATTACCACTTCAAAATCATCCCCATTTTGACCCCATATCGAATCCAGCGTTTTGGCCAAACGCCCAGCGGAATTATAAGTGCAGATGATTATAGATAATTGCATTTTTATTTCTTAAACTTTCTAAAATATTCAATAGTTTTTACCAGCCCCTGCTCTAATTTTATTTCATATTATTTTTTAAAACCCTCCAAATATTCAGGCAATTTTAAAATCCATTGAGCTTGCTCTGGATAGAAGAGAAATCTTTCCACATCTTTGGCGGCCTGGGGCAGATCACTTTTTTTAGCTTGCTCTTTCAGAAATTCAATCAACTCTGTACGGTTTTTAATTTTAATTCCTTTTTCCTTAAAAATTTCGTAATTCGGTTCTATATTTCTCTGGCTCAAAAACCAAGCTAAGTCATAGAAATCACGACCCTTCTGATAAGGACGAAAAATGATAGCGATAATTTTTTGCGCAAAAAGTGTATCGAGTGAATTAACCAACATTGGAAACCTCTCATTGAAGCTGTCAGTAAATCTTGTTTCAGTTTCGATATTTTTATATGGACTAAAATCAATTTCAAATTTAATCAAAATCTTTTGATCTTTTAAAGCACTAAGCCCAAACTCTCGTAAAACATTTTTAAATCTAAAAAATACAATATAAATATTCTCTGTTTTTTTTGTCATTACATCGACTTGAAAACCCTGTAATTCTAGTTTTTTACTAATTTCTCCAGCCAGCTTTTCCAAGCTAAAGTTTTCTTTTTTAATCAAATCAAAATCTAAATCTTCCGAAAATCGATTGATGCTGTGCGCGAAACGCAGACAAGTGCCACCTAAAAAGGACAGGCTATCGTTATAAGAACTCAATGAAAGAGCCTTTAAGATTTGTGCTTGCAAATACTCCAATAAAATATTGCGCTCTTGCCAAGGGATGTTTTTCTCTTGGGCATATTTTCTAAAAAAATCTTTACTTGGTAACATAATATTTAATAAAATTATTAGTTAAAAACAATACTTTCTTATTATTAAAAGCCTCCGCAAAATCACGCATTTTTTTTGCGTCAAATTTAAAGTCTTCATTGAAACGGTGTCCTTGAAACTGCTCATAATCACCGTTTAAAACATTCCTATTTAAATATAAAAAATCAACCAACGCTTTTTCAGGCGATGCCAAGTTAAAAGAAATGCCATTCTGGTTTTTTGTTTCAAATCCACCAAAGGCTTCTTTTTTAATTTTCTGATAACTAAAATTTCCAGCGGGCGTATTGAATTCTTTTGTTTTTCTGGTTGTTACTGATGTTACGGTAAAAACAGCTTCGGGAATAATTCCATATAAATTTAAAGCCATCTCCATACTAATATATGAAGGTGCATAAATTTTTGTCGCAAAAGCAAGTCCATCAATTTTATCTCGTATCTCACTTGTAGCATACAAACCTCGTCTTAACATAATCAAATACCCTTTATTAACCCAATTTTTCAAATTGATAAGAGTTGTGCTTGTAAATTTAGCACCCAAAATCAGCCGTAATTCCTTGGTTTCGAAATACGGTAATTCTTCAATTTTTTTCTTGAATTCAAAAATATTCATTTCTTTTACTAATAATATTATATCAATAAAGGAATCGTATCACAATAATACATCTTTGTCAAATGACTTAAATTACCCCAAAATAAGAGCTTTTTTGATCTGTTAGAAAGGGGTGAGTATTAACCAGTCAATACTCACCCTCATATTATCATCCCTAAACTCTACCTAAAGACAAGGACGTTTTGACCCAATTATGATAGATACACTCACCAGTCAAAATTAATTTTTATCTGACTAATAATACAGCCGCATATCTCCAAGAGATATGCGGCCAAGATTCGTCAATTTTTTATCCTCCCATCAATGATCCCTTCTTAATTTTGGTTTCCGGAGTCATCAGTTTTCCCATCATTGAAGCAATTAGATTCACTTCGATAATCGATGGGTTTACTGCACTTCCAGGTTTAAACAGATACGTCGGAGACATTGGCGACAGTGTGCCGTCTGCATGAATGGCTAGCATAGTGAAGGGCGTTTCCGTATTTTCAGGTAGCGCCAAAATCACTGTGCCAACTGAGATATTTCCTCCCTCCCAGGTGATTGCCGGCTCTCCCGCTTTAAACAGTCTAAATCCGGTAACCGTCTTATCAGACGGAGCAGTATATGCCCATGTTACTTCGATACTGTAAACCGTTTCCGCCCTGACATTGCCCCAGAGACCCGCCAACAACAAAAGAACTGCCATCAACCAAATTTTTGTCTTCATAACCCCACCCTCCTCGTTGTATTTGAAACAAAAACTCTCCCAGAAATCTAGCTTCTTTATAACATAAGCAAATCGTTTCGTAAAGAAATGTTTTAATAACTCCTCACTGACCCCTCTCTCATGTCTTTTTTTACCCCGTCTCTGCGAGTAATTTGAGTACTCTCAAATTGCGTGGCAGTCCAGTCAAGAAAAATAGAATTCTTAATTAAGTAATATTATTCCTGGATTGCCACGGCTTTAAATCATCTCTATAGATAATTTAAACATCGCAAAGACGAACCTATATTTACTTGCTCCATGGGGGTCAGTGAGGAGTTACATGTTTTCATGTTTTAACTTTCGCACCAGCTTGTTCCACTCATGCTAAGTCCAATAGAGTATCGAAGAATCAAGAGCGCGTCTGTAGAATTGGAACTCCCATTGCAATTTACGTCTCCGGTAGTTGCCGACGCTTGCCAAGCTGTGGCGGACATATTCAGCCCTATAGAATTTCGAAGAGTAAGCAAGGCATCAGTAGTGTTACTGGTTAGATTACCGTCCACATCTGATCTCAACGATGACGTGTTAGATTCATCCGCTCCGATATCCCAAGCGCCACTTCTAGTCTCTCCATCAATATCAGTTGAAAAAGAGAGATTGGCATCGCTACCTAAATTTGTGCCTGCCCCTCTGGCTGAAACGTCGCTTGCTTGCAAGTGTAAATTTTCGCTCCCCGAAACAGTGGAGCTAAAAGACACGGTTTGATTAATTTTATCATTTGCCCCGCTGGTGGACGTGGCGTCATCTGAAATATTATAGTTGGAAGTAGCCGCAAAATCGATTAGTCCGCTATATGAATCACCGGCCGTATTTTGGACGATATTATTTTTAGCATAAACGTTTGAGACATGATAAATTCCCTGAAAGCAATTGTTTATCGTGTTGTTATAAATATAGGCCGTGTGATTGCTTCCCAAATTTATCCCCGCCCCTGTGCCGTTACTGGTGAAGTTATAAATAATATTATTCCACAAGTAGATAAATGAACCTGCATAGCCAGAAGTGGTTACAATAGCGTGAGAAAAAAATCCGGTTGTAGCAGAATTTCCTCTGATTATATTATTGGATAAATAATAATTAGATTGGCTTGCGGGCGCCAGTCTTATACCATAGCGAGAATTGTTGGTAGCGTCTGTTTGGTGTATCTGCAAACCATCAATTCTGACATTTTCTTCATTCACATAAAAAACCGTACTGCTAGTTTCTAATCGATATTTACTGTTACTCCAAATTCCACTGTGCCTCGCCTCGCCAACTGTATGAATTTTTATGTATCTGGTGGCATCGGTGGTCCAACCGCTTACAAACACAGCGCCAGTATCAGCGGATACCCAATTTCCTTCAATTTGCGCTACCGAGATTTCATCGGCCGCTACGAGATCTTTTTGCTCGGCCATCTCCCAAGCGACCAAGGAAGTATAGCAATTCGCCTCGGCAATGGATTTATTGGCGCAGTCTGGTCTGACAATAGCAATTGATTCAGTGGCTGCTTGGACATAGTTACCGATAATCGGAGAAAATAAGCACATTAAAAATACTGCCGGTAATCTCATTTTAATTACCCAAGACGCAAAAATATTGGTTCTTGATTTTTCTGCCAATAACCCTTGCTTCATACTTTTTATTTCACTAGCTAAGTTTGAGTTTATTATCTTTTATTATACACTAATTTTTAAATAAAAAACAGGGTGTGTCAATGCAACACCCTGCTTTCACTAACCCAACGTTTAGCAGTTGATCAATACCTCATGATATGTTCTGCTTCCCTCCTCGTTAGTTAGCAGATCTAAATCCAGAGGAGGAAATATGCAAAGACCATCTAGACGTTTTTTAAGAGAAATAAAAAGATATCCCAGGAAATCAAATCCTACTCCAAACTTATAATTATTTATACAAGTGTTAATTTTTTCCAGGGTATCTCCGTAAGCCATCGGACATGCAAACAAGCCTCTGTAAATAGACCAATCAGAACACTTCAATTCCAGAACTATCAACAGTTTTTTTCTGGCACAAAGATTGCCGTTTTGAGCTAAGCGTACAAGAGAATTGATTATCTCGTACTGAATTATCTTTTCTTCTCTTGTGGTCGCCGTGACTAAGGTATAGAGATATTCTTTGTTTTCCAGCAAGACAGCTCGAACTTCCTCTTTGGAAAAATAACTACCTTGAGTTACTTTCCATTTCTTCGCCAGGTTATCTTTATCGCATCTCTCTTCCACCCATCTTCCCTGCCATTTTTCCGGCAAGGCTGAGATAATTCTAGACCAATCGGGTTTTCCATTTTTACGAACATATTTACGTATTCGAAAATATAACGAGCTCTTATTCTCTTCTATCCATCTCTTGTTAAAATATTGAGGATTTTTTCCTTCGAGAAGAGCTACTAAATTATTGATCAATTTCTGGAAATTAAAACCTCCATCGTCCCATCTATTTTGCCATTTTTCCGGCAAGGCTGAAGTGACTCGAATCCAATCAATTTTTCCGTCTTTGCGAACATTTTTAAATATCCGAAGATATAAGCCGTATTTATTGGTTTCTATCCATTTTCTATTAAAGTACTGAGGATTTTTTTCCTCAAGCAGACTCACCAATTCATCAACTAAACTTTGAAAATAAAAACTGCTTTTAACTGACACTGCCCCTTGCCGTTTTTTCGCTTTTTTATTATCCATAATTCAAAGTCCCCCACTTTGGTTATTCAGTTATTAAACAACTCGTCTGTGTATTTCTTAGTATAATAAAAAACCAAGCTATGTCAATGAAAATTGAAAAAAATATTAATTTTTCATGTCATAAATACATGATAATGTCATACCATGCGTTTAATAGAAATGTCATACCATGCTAAGATGGATGGTTAATTTCTAACCAAAACTATCCATGGAATATGAAATAATCATGACAAATAAAGAATCAAACAGACATGTAATCATAATCAAACTAATCAGGAAAAAGATCAATGGTACCCAGGCAGCTAAACAGCTCAAACTCTCAATTAGGCAAACTAAGAGACTGAAAGCCAGCATAATCAAAAATGGAATCAAGGGGGCTATTCATAAGCTCAGAGGAAAAACCGGAAATAACAAACTCCCAGAGAAAACAACAAAGGATGCAATAAAATATCTCAAAGAAAAATATTCAGATTTTGGTCCCACCTTTGCTCAGGAAAAACTGAATGAAATTCACAAATTAAAAATTGGAATTACAACCGTCAGGAAAATCATGATTGATGAAAAACTTTTCAAACCTAGACCAAGAAAGAAAAGCTCCGAGTATCGAGCGTGGCGAGAAAGAAAAGAAAGCTGTGGAGAAATGGGGCAGTTTGATGGTTCGTATCACAAATGGCTGGAAGATCGTGGCGAAGAATGTTGCCTGCTGGCAAACATCGACGATGCCACAGGAAAAGTCACGCTTAAATTCGATATCAATGAAAGCACGCTGAGTGTGTTTGAGTTTTGGAAAGAGTACATTAAAACAAAAGGCAAACCAATCGCGATTTACCTCGATAAATACAGCACTTACAAGATTAATCATAAATCAGCAGTTGATAACAAAGAAATGATGACCCAGTTTCAAAGAGCTATGGAGACCCTTGGAATCAAAGTGATAAACGCACATAGCCCTCAAGCCAAAGGCAGAGTGGAAAGACTCAATGAAACCCTACAAGACAGATTAGTAAAAGAATTAAGATTAAGAAATATTTCAAATATTGAAGATGCCAATATTTTTCTCAAAGAATATGAAAAAATATTTGATAGCAAGTTTGGAGTCAAAGCAAAAAAAGAAGGAGACCTGCATGTGCCACTGACAAAGAATGAACTGGAAAAACTCGATGCAATTTTTTCAATTCACTCAAAAAGATTAGTTCGCAATGATTACACCATTCAGTTTAAAAACCAATGGATCCAGCTGGCTGAAATTCAACCTACAGGTGTGCTTAAAAAAGACATTGTTCTCATTGAAGAAAGACTCGATGGAACGCTCCATATTGGTCTTAGAGGTAAATATCTGAACTATGAGATACTTCCTAGCAGGCCAGAGAAAGTAAAGGTGCTACTGCCGATGTTAACTACTGCTAAATCTGAATGGAAACCACCTGCAAATCATCCTTGGAGAAGACACAATTTAAGGAATGCTAATACGCAATTAATTCGCCGAAATGTTCAAGTATGACATTTTAAAAAAATTCCCAAGTATGTCATTTCTAAATAACGTTGACAAATATTAATTTTTCATTGACATATCTGTGACAACTCATTAGAATTAAAGCATAACTTGCAGGCAATGCTTGCGAGCCTAGTTTTTTGACAAAATCAGTCGATTATCATTTTCGTAATATTCTTTTTGGCTAAACTAAATCTAAGATTCATAAAAACAGGAGGGGGAAATTATGAAACATTTATTTAGGCTAGTAGCTATTCTCATTATTATGTTATTTCAAACTAGCACAGCCTTCGCTGTTAAATTTGAGATACATTGGACCAGCGTTTCAAACGTTACCGGATACAAAGTTGTGTATAATCTCAATGGAAATCGCGTGCTGCCATTCAGTGGCACCGGTCTCACAATTGGACCTTCTCCAGCTAACGTTGGGAATGTCTTAACGACAACGCTAGGAGAATTTAATGAAAACACGACATTGTGCGCAGCTGTTAACGGCTATTATGCAGATGGAAGTGAAACTTCCTATTCGCAAGTGGTTTGTACAACAAGGACACCGAGTGCAGACTTTTTCGAAAATTTGGGAAACAACCAAATGATTTTTGGAACGTATGTCGAAACAGGATACTGCATACCGATCATAAATTCAGATGGAACTTATTTGGAGGGTGCTACGTCATACACTTCAACTTCCCATAGCGTTAATTTTGAAAAGGCGCCTGGAGATTGGGTTCTCTATACTCATCAAGCTCCGGGTGGAACCATTTATCCGCTAGATTTTGTGGTCAGTTATTATTACCAGCCCATGGAGGTAAGTGTAACTCCTGACTACGGAAAATGTTTGACCGACCTCACTGATAATGGCGTTTCAGTTATACAAAATGTGTCGTACGGTCATTACACTATCGCTAGCCCTATAATTAATCATACCGTCATTCCCACTTTTGGCAGTTGTTTCACTTTGACCGCTTCTGCCAGCGCTGGCGGTTCGATTTCGCCTGCTCAATCTTCTCTGGATTATATGGGAAGCGTTACGCTTACTATTACGGAAGATGAAGGAAATGAATTGACTGAGTTGACTGACAATGGGGTGTCGGTAATCGGTGATGTTTATCTCGGTCAAGATGAGCTACTCAAGTACGACGTCAGCAACGCTAACGAAAATCATGATGTCGTGGCAACGCTTGAGGCAATTACTAATGGAGATATTATTATCCCATCTTTTGGGCTCATTACCGACACTGCTTTGGTTGGAGATTGGAACAACGATGGTAAAGATGAGATTGGTGTGGCTCGTAAGGGTGCCACTTACTGGTCTTATTACCTAGATAAAAATGGTAACGGGGTTTGGGATGGAACACCCACAGATATTTTCATTTCGCAATTCGGGCTAATCGGAGATACTCCTATGTCTGGAGATTGGAACAACGATGGTAAAGATGAGATTGGTGTGGCTCGTAAGGGTGCCACTTACTGGTCTTATTACCTAGATAAAAATGGTAACGGGGTTTGGG